>ENA-UOVY01000218-UOVY01000218.1-plant-metagenome-genome-assembly--contig:-NODE-218-length-35703-cov-633.469760_pt1 | contig 35703 bp, 23 predicted proteins | sample MGYA00249840_ERZ761561 | MGnify/ENA primary metagenome ERZ761561 (study PRJEB28882, sample SAMN05720143) | plant metagenome | isolation source: Guanajuato, Mexico | place: Mexico:Guanajuato, Mexico...
CAGGCCGCCAGTCAGGGTCATAACGCAAGTTAGAGCTAATATAAACATGGCGCTATAGTACAAATTCCAACCAATTGCCTGCTGAATGAAGATTCCGCCAGAGAATAAGTTTACGGAAATTTTTGTAAATATGTACAGCAAAATGGACAGGATTGCCAAGTAGGTTCGAATCCTCTTGCCGCCAAACCTTTTTGACATGTACTCGGGGAGGGTGGAAATTTTGCTAACTATCAAAACTGGCAGAAAGATCCATGTTGCCAGTTGGAGTATTAGGAGGGCGTTAATTTCGAAGGCGGCCACCGAGATTCCGTTGGCTGCCGCACTTCCGCTTAGGCCAATGAAATGCTCGCTGCCCAAGTTGCTGGCAAAAATGCTAGCGCCAACAGTGAACCAGTTCATCTTTCTGCCGGCCGCAAGGAAGTTGTTTGTTTGCTGGCTTTTAAGGCCCAACAGGGCGGCCTTGCGCTTGTTGGACTTTTTGGTTCTTATCATTGTCTGGATTAGAGTGGGGTTGGTTAGAGATGGGCGCTTCTCTCTGGAAGTGAGCGCTTGAAATAGGAGACTCGGCGCTCGGGTCAAGTGAAACATGACCGCAAAGTGTCTTGCAGCGGCAAGCGAGAGTCAAAGGAGAGGGAGAGAGACTAGAGTTTGCTAACCAACCAACTAGCGACGGCCTTCGGCTGGGTCAATCACTCCTTGAAGCCGCTCTGAAGCTTCTAGAAGGGCTGGAAGCGCGAGATGCTGCCAATTACTTACACTTATTGAAGTCGACAGAAGCAAACAGAGATAGACGACCACAATTATCAGGTCTATGGTGGCCAGGCGGTCCGGCCGGAAGGGGCGTGGCTGGGCGCTGAAAATGGTGACCGGCGACTGGTTGTGCTGGTGGTGCAGGTGCTCGGCTTGGTTTGGTTGCGCGCTCGTTGTTGGGGCGGCCGGCGGGCCGAGCGAGAGGGGCGCGAGCGAGCTGCTGCTGGTGGCGCCGCCGCCGCCGCCGCCGCTGCTGCTAGCGCCGCTCGCCGGCAGGTGCGCGAGGCTCGGCTCGAGCGTGGGCACTCCATTGTGCAGCTGGCCGGCGAGTCCGCTCGCCAACAGGGAAGACTGCGAGCTTGCTGCGAGCGAGCTCGATAGGATGGATTCTATCGTGCTTGTGGAGGCTGCTTGAGAGCTGACCGGCTGGCCGCTTGCGGTTGGTGGGCCAGCGAGCCCGCTTAGCCTCTGGCCTGCGGGGCTAGCTGGCTGGGGCGCCGAGGTTTGCGGCGCGATCGATGGTTGCGGTGTCGGCGAGGCAGCGAGAATGACTGCAATCGAGGGGGCCGACGGGCGAAGACTTTCGCTCGACTGTATGGTTGCGGCTTTTGGTTTCACTCGCTCACTCGAAACACACAGCACACCTGCCACCACTACCTGCAGATGCTATGGAAACTCTGGAAAATCTTGAAAACTTCCAATCACAAAACAAAATGTCTCGCTCCAAAATTGTACTTGAACTTGAAACTAGTGACAGCCTGTCGATGGTGGACTGACTTTGTTTGCGCAATCTAAACCTTGAGGCTCTTGAGTACAAGTTGGCTCAATTTTGCCGCCCGCCGTCTCTCGGCTTGCGTTGGCTGGAACAATTGCTCAGTTTAATAAGCGATATCACCGTATGTTGTCAGGAGAAGCGTCTACACAAAACATCACTCAGTTCCTCCTTCCTGCTGCAGTTGCTCCCACTGTCGCCTCACTAAAGCCACTCAAGCTCCTCCTATTTCTCAAACAGCACCAAGATGTCCGCTTGCTCGCGGCTGGCAGCGCTGAGTCGAGTATCCTCCAAACTAGCACCAAAACTGCTCGCTAAAACTCACTAACTTCCAGCACTTGGCCTTTGCTGTCAGAATGGAAACAACCCTCTCCTTTTCGCTCTCGCTGCCCGTCTGTCGCGCTGCCGAGACCGAGCAAGCAAGCAAGTCTGCGGCCGGGACAATAAAATAAAACTGCAGCTCCCTACGACTTGTGTCAGCTGCCTTTGAGAAGCCGATGCAGCGAGCGAGCGAGCGAGCAAGGGGCGCCCACGTAGACTTCCTCTGCGGATCTAGCGTGTGCGACCAAACGGAGGCCACAGCCGGCCGCCCGTCCGCTGTGCTGAGCCGAGCCGAGCCGAGCTCGCGAGTCGCTAGGCTGCCGCCGGCGCTAGCGCAGCCTGGCCGCTCGGCTCTCTCGCCCCTGTGACGCTTGCATAGCGATGCACGCTCGCCTGCGAGGCCGACAGAGCGCAGCTTTGGCCGCGCGCGGGGGGTCGGCAGCGCGAGCCGGCCCAAGGTTGCCGGCGGCGAAAGCGGGGGCAGCAGCGGCGGCGGCGGCGGCGGCAGGAGCTCCTCCGTCACGGGGACGAGATTCACTCGGGATGTGTCCGTTCCGGCCGCCCAACACTGCTTGCTCCGCCCAGCGCTTGGTGGCGCTCCGCGCAGCTGGCCGCGTTGCTAGTGGCGCCGCCACCGGTCCAGGAGGTCACCACCAGAGTGGGGCCCCTGCCGAGTCAGCCTCTCCAACGTGAGAGCGATGGCATTCATGGCGGCCGCTCAAGCTTGCGCCAACGCCGCCCATCATCGACCACAGACTTACTCTGGCGGTTGCGCTCTCGCCTCAGGGGGGCGGCCCACTTTCGTGGCCCCTCGCGCTGGTCCGCCCCCGCTCGCTCGCTCGCTCGCCATCCGGCTTCAAGCGCCCTCAGCTGGATGCTGCTCGAGATTAAGAGGAGCCAGATTTGCGGCTCCTCAAGGGGGATGCGAATTAGGGGGCGACGGGCGCAACAATAACGGCTTAATCCGCTCGCTCGCGGACAATTATACAGATTGCACGTAGGCGCCCGGCCTGACCTTGAAGCTGTGGCGCCAAATCGGGCGGCGGCCCCCTTAAGGCCGGCGAAGAGCGCGCAGGTTGGCTCGCTCATGATCGATGACGGTAGAGGTTTGATCGGGCTCTCTCTCAGCCGAGCTCCTGTCGGAGGTGCGTCTAATGTTTAGAGGGAGCCACTCGGTGAGAGAAAGACGAGGATGGTCCTATATGAATCTAATTGCCGCAGCCCAGCAGAGCGCCCCGTCTGCCGCCAAGCTCCTTCGTGCTCGCTTGGAGCAAGGCAACTCATCGCGGCCACCGATTCAAGGTGGCCGCGTATGCCTCATACATCACAAAAAGGGGCAGCCTCTCCCATTACTCTGTCCGAGTGAAGGCTAATTTCGCCGGCCAATTTGACAATTGGAGGATCAGGTGCGTCGCGCTCTTTTTGCAATGTCTAGCGAAAGGGGTTAGCTTAGAGAATCACATACTCTTCCCATTTCCGACTGATCGCAGCCGGCGAGCACCAACCGAACGTTTCAGATGTAGCCACCCGCTAACAGCAGCTCCATCCTAAAAATAACCAGCATTCGGCTCTGGCAGCAACCTCAAAACAATGCGAGTAGGTGCTGGCAGCAAAGTAGGCTGAGCCAGCAGCTTCGAGCTCTGCTGTCGTCGCATCAGCTGAGGATGGGCTACGCGCGCTCGCTAGCATACGATCTAAGCAGGTTGGGGAAGTTGGAAATCCTTCCCAACCCTCATGGGACACTGAAAGCATCTAAACGCATTGGGCACGTTTATTCCAACCGCCGAGCCATCCGACGGTGTCTCTCTCTCTCTCTCTCTCTCGTCACAATTTTGCCCCTCTTGTCCATCATGTGAGTGTTTATTGGATTGCGTTCAGGGTGTTCAAACGTGCGAGCGTCGAGTTCCACGCCCATGAGCCGACCAAGGTCCCGATTGCGCAATCGGCATCCTAGACGGACCAAAACAATCCGGCCACAACTTGAGCCAAAGCCAGACCGACTTTCGTCTCTCAAGTCCAGCGAGTGCAACTCGAACGCGAGGCATCCTTCCAACAAGTCAAATTTATTTCCTCTCGATGAAACCAAACCCCTTTTGGCCAACAACCTCTGTCAAGCAAAAGGCTCACTCGGTTGGCATTGCCCATAGAGTGGCCGTCTTGTCCGCGCTTGTGGTCACGAACGTAAAATCGCTCGGATGCCACTTAGACTGAACCACCTTGTCGTCGCTCTCGGCAACGCAAACACTTGGCAGCGGTTGCGTTAGATCGCCTTGGAGGTCTGTTAGCACGATGCGTCCATCGTAGCCGCCGGTCAGCAAGTAGTATGACTTTGGCGAGAAGCTGACTGTTCGAATTTCGTCGTCGTGCGGCCTAAACGCCTGTATGATCCTCGCGCCCCTAATGTCGTAGAGCATGCAGGTGGAGTCGTTGTGGCCACTTGTGAGCAGGCGGCCGCTCGGATCCACCTGCACGGCGCACACAGGCGCACCTGGGCCGCCCCACTTGCTTGCGGTGCTGCCGGCGCTCGGCGGCGCCGAAATGATTGAGGTGCAGGTCCTCGTGCGCAAATCCCAAAAGCGAATGGTGCGATCGTAGCTGGCCGAGACAAAATTGGCCCCACTCCAGTGGTGCAAGGCCATCACCATTTGCGTGTGGCCGGCCATCGACTGGAAGGGCGTGATGGTGTCGCAATCGGTCACGTAGATCTTGTTGTCGCCGCCGCCAGCGCTGAGTAGCAAGGAGGAGCCGTTTGTGGTGTCGTCGATGAAGCAAAGGTCGCGAACTGTTCCATCGTGCATCGTTAGCCTGTACTCGTCGCCGTCTGGACTGTGCGTAACTGAATTGTAGCGCACTATATGCACCGTTTGGTCGTTTGAGCCAGTGGCAAGAAGTTGGCCCGAGGCGTTGAAGCTAACGCAGTAAATTGAGCCCCGATGAACTTGTAGAAATTTGAACAGAATTCTGGGCGGAGTGGTCACCTGTTCCTGGCTGAAGTGGCGCAATTCGTGATCTGCCGGGTATGCGCAAATGCGGAGAGCGCGCGAATTAGAACCAATGGCATAAACCTCGCCACTTGGATGAAAATCGACCGCCCTGATTGCTTGCGCGTCCTGCAGTTGATTGAAGGGCTCAAATCTGGGCACAATCTCGGGTTCTCCATTTGCATCGAGGAGCGCACCTGGCGAGGGCGAGCGAGTTCCCTGTAAGTGGATGAAGGGGCGCGAGTAGGCCCATTGCGGATGGAGGTGGATTGGCTTTGTGTGGGGCTGGTAGCCGAGGATGCGGCGCAATTGCTCGCTTGTTGGCGCCAAACTCGAGGATCTAACACCCTCAGTGGGCGAGTGAAACATGCTGAAGCGGCTCGAGTTGTTGTAGTAGGCTTGCCCGTTTGCTTGCCTAGCAGCGGTGCCGCCGTACATGATTGGCGCCGGCCGAGCGCCGGCCAAAGGCGGCGAGGTAGGCGAGTAGAGCGAGCCGGCAAGCGGCCGCTCGTAAAAATCCGGATACGGCTCGTAGAGGAGGTCGGCGTTTGGGGCCAGATGCTGGCTGCTCTTGCTCAGTGTTTTCAGGTTTACGGGCGAGTAGCCGTGCACTGGGCAGTCGGGATCGAGCAGGGGCGGCCCATAGGGCGACATGCCCGCGCTGCCGTAGTGCAAGGAGGCGGCCGAGGGCGAGCGCCTATGGCGGCTCATGTAGCCCGAGGTGGCCGAGGACGAGCGACCCTGGTAGCTTGCTGGGCCTTGAACGCGCGTTTGGCTTCCAATCAAAGCCTTGTTGGCGCCATAATTTGAGCCAACAAAGGCTGCGTTATTTCGGCGTCTCATTGTCTCGTTAACGTTGTTCACAATTGGAGTATCGTTCAATGAAACCGATGACCTATTTCTAGCCTGCTGAAATCCAATATAATTGCCCTGGTGGTTGTAATGATTCATAGAGTTTCGTCTGCTGGCCAAACCTGACGAAGCAAATCTGGTCACCGGCTCGCCAACTCCAAATGCGCCGCCTACTCTGCCGCCAGTCCTAGAGTATTGATTCAAGCTGGCCGAACTATTTGACGAGATTGGCTTGAACCTAAAGTCTTCGCGCTGGTAGTTGGCTGGTGTTCGTCTGGCGTTCAAATCTTGGCGCGATTGTCGAACACTCATGGGTTGGCCAGGGAACAGGTTGCTTATGTTGCTGTATCCCTTCCTGTTTGCTCCGGATTTTCCGCGAGCCTCACGCTCGCCCGCTCCTCCACTGAGCTCTATTGGCCCCGACTTGAATTGACCAGCACCCCTCTTCCTCGAATCGGTCGGATATTTACCGGATGAGCTGGGCGAGCTCAAAGATTGTTGGCTTGAATTGGAACTAACGCTTGCCGACCTATCGCTAGCTCGCTGCTTTATGGGCCGCTCGCCGTTCAGTCTGGCCTCTCTATCCGCCGAGCTAACCAACTCGACGTTCCTTGCGCGCCCAAAGTAACTGAAATATGGAAGCCGCGAGAGTTTCTGTGGAGTCTTACCAAAAGTGGGCGGCTTTGAACCCTTCAAGTCGGCCTTCCTCGTCTCGGCTGACTCCTTTGATGAGGTGACCTTCTCCGCTGGCGAAGCAGCGCCTGGCTGGCTCTTGCTCTTGCTTTCCTTGCCCTCGACAGCCTTCTCCTTTGCCTCAATCACCTTCGATGAGCCCTCTACCTTGTTTGGCTGCTGCTTACTCTCAGCTTGGGCCTCTTCTTTCTGCTGCTTGCTACTAGATTTGGCCGCCAGCGTTGTCGAGCTCTCCTGGCCAGTTGTTTTGTCGATCTGATTGAAAGAATTCAACTGACACTTTCCCTTTTCAGAAAACTTACTCCCTTTACTCTCTGAATTGGCCTCCCCTTGGACATCTAAAATTTTGCGACCATTTTTAATATCCACTATCACTGTCTTTCGCTCAAGCCAACTCTTTCGACCCTCCACTAAGGCTCCTAAGAGGCCAGTTCGTTTCTTGCCCTCACTGTTGTTATCGCTAACACCTGTGTCTTTGCAAACTAAATCAATCTCTCTGCGCGCACCCAGCCCACCAAACTTGCCTCCAACCTCTTTTGCTAGCCGAGTACGGAAATCGCCAGCCAACTTATAGCTCGACTCCTCAAAGGCGCTCGATGTTCGCCCATTGGCGGCCAGTCTAGGATTGAGCCCAGCAGAATCGCCCACTACTGTCCTCTCCTGCTCGCCGCCCAATTCTTTCTCAGCTGCTTCCAATCCCAATCCTGATTCTGATCCTGTCGCGATCGTAGCCATTGAGGCTGCAGCTCGGCCACTCTTAGGCGCCCTACCTCAACACGTTACGCAGGTTTCCAACCACAATGGCCGAATGTGAGCTTCGATTGTTGCGCACAAACACACGGACTTCCATTCGAATACCTGTTGCTGATTTGCTCTGATCGTGTTCACGCAATGTCAAATTGGCGACCAAATACTATGGAGCCGAGCAAACTCAAACAACACGAATCTCTCCATTTCTCTATTTAGCCCAGATGCTGCTTGTACCTTTCTACTCCAATGCGCTTTTGTCGTAAGGTCTCGATTTGCAATCGATAGACTCCAACAATCTAGCTGGCTGGCTGGCTTTCGAGCCAGCAAACCGAACCAGCGAACGAATCTGAGAAGATCGACGTGAGACGATAACAATGGTTCTCCAGCTCCTGTTCGGAGAAAGAAGGAAACAATAGTAATTAGAGACTCTGCTTGCTCCTTTCTGTTGGTATAAATGCTAGAAATTGATACAAAAAATCTTGCAGGTGCAAATATCCTTCCCCCTCTGCCTTTCCATTTGTTTTGCGCACAATTTCCGACCAAACCTTTTTCAATGAACCTGCTACTTCGAACGCTAACAACTTTCACTTTGGGGTAGAGGCAGGCACCTCTAACCTCACTTGCTGTGCACCAGACTCAAATGAGCATCCTATCGCAAGGGTGTCGGTGTCTCTCATCTGAGTCGAACGTGTTGCTCATTGTTAGTTCCAATATCTTCAGAAAAAAGATCGCCCGCAACTGAGAGCATCGATCGTGCTAACAAAGCATCTTCAAGCTCCATCATATAGACGTCTTATTCCCACGAGATAAACAAGCGTCACAAAACTGAGTTCGTGCAACATCGAAGGAGGCTATTTTTGTAACTCTCGGGTGCTGCATCAGCGTAGTTACAAGCCACCCACATCAAATCCACGTCGATTGATCAAGTTCAATACTATCAACCTATGAAAACTACGAACTGAAACGTCCTTGCTGAACCACTTCTTTGAATGACAGCCATGAGCTTGTCTATCAGACAGATGGTTCAGCTACAACACCGACTGATAACAAGACAGTCACGACCATGCAGTTCCCTAGAGTTTTCATGCCTAACCTTCACTCTCAAATATGAAGTTGAGTGAGCGGTGACGAGGAGTATTCGCACTCGACTGGCGCGAATATTTTAGGTCTCGTTGGAGGAAGCGATTCCTTTATCAGCGCTTAGAAGACAGGTGGATTCATGTATCAGAATAGTTATGCAAATGTTGAGCCAGGTGATACCTTAGATGGCTGAAAGAGGGAAATCACAGTATCAGATCTTAGTGAGATTGGGTTACAGCTTATTTTGCTTCTTTATTCACGAGCAAACTATAAGCCTATCAAGACGAATCGATCATTAAATCTCATCAATCACGAAGACTCGAGATCGATATACGATCCTGCTTATCGTTTTGTGAACTTCCCTACCTAAAGTCTATCATTTGAGGGAACTCATTTGGAGTCTGAGCAAATTGATAAAGCGCCCATGGCCTTGAATGAGTCCTCGATCGCCCTCAATCGGTCGGGTTGTGTGTCCATCCTGGCTGTGGTGGATAAATGAGTGGATTTATCTATACATGACTTACATGCTCGAATCCAAGCCACCTCTGCCGCAATGAAGCCCTCTAGTAAGGGCCGAAGCATCTCAACACTGCCCGCTATAAATTTCGACAGGTCGTTTATCAGTAGCTGGGTCCTCTTTGAAAATTCCCTCTGGCTTGCTGCGAGCGCTTGCTTGCTCTCTTGCAGCTTAACTAAATTGGCCCCAGTTTTTTCTCTCTCGCTATAGGATGCCACTTTACGCTGGAATTTGATCACATCAAACTGTATTGAGTCATGCAGTCTGATAGCAGATCTCAACTCGGCGAAAGCTTGCTTAAGCTGTTTCAGTGGCTGTAAAACAGATTTTTGGAGTGTTACGACGTACTCGTCTCCAATAGTGTCAGACACAAAGGCAAAAGAGTGCCATTCTTCGATAACGCTGCTCATATAGTCGTCCTTGGAAAATAAATTTGAGCTAGACAGCTCATCTGTTAATTTTGTTTCAAATTTACCCGTGCATAGGATGTGATCAGGTAGTTTCTTAGCGGCTTGATATAACGATTTAGTTACATTTTCAGCGCTGTCAAATTCCAGCACCAGTTTCTCTAGATTTTCGTTCGCGGTTTGCGTCGATGAGTCCAAATCCGGTCTCTGATTCAGTGATAGCTTCCTGAGAGGATTCCAAGACATTTTATGTTCTTAGGTAGCCAAATCAGAGCTCGTCGAATTAAGTTAAAATATGAAGATTGTAACACGGGTATTTAAAATGCCAACGCATACCGGACATCGGATAGTCCGACGTATTTGGCGATCGGTCCTCGATCGGACATTAAAATTTGTAGTCAATTAAAACTAATAAAGGTTTAGAATTCTACTTCAAAACCAGGTCATTCAGGTTTCCGAAATGTTTCTCAGCCCTCGGATTGTTTACTCGCAGAAGTAAACACAAAGCCTAAAAAATAATTGAGTGTGGTGCGAGTCCTTTCGTTCAGATTTTTTTCCCCATCACAGCCATGAAGCGGTCTTGCCTAAGACGCGTTGATCCAGTCGAGCTAAATCCACTTCGGTCAACTACCATTGCAGCGGAGGTGAGATCGAAAACTAGATAAATCAGTATACTTTGAGGCTCGAAGCTCAGGCTTTAAATCGGTGGATGAATATAGATAACTTTACTCTAGTTGCTGACGCAGTGATCTGGTTACAACCTTAATCATGGGACATTATAAATTAGCGTACGAGAACTCATCTTATGAGGCGTAACTTTTTGTATTGTTTTGATCCAGTGAGATCATTGCAAAGTCGTTGGAAGAGCTGCCGGACCATTTCGATTGGACACTGTAGTAACAATTGCTTGAGCCAAGTCTCTTCGTCATCTATCAAATGCATAAGCCAATCACAAGCCGCCTTGCTAGAGTTGAATTGCTTTCGGATCAATTCGGTCCAATTAGACAGGTTTGGTCGCTCACGGGAATTCATGAGCACTCCAAGGACGAATGCGATAGCTAAATGGACTGTTCTAATGGCGATAGCATCCTCGGATACATGAAAATTGGTAGACGATCCTTGATTGTCCGTTTGTTGGTCAGGAATATGATTCAATGTCCTAGGTATGTTGGCACAAACTTGCCACATAAAGTTGAAATAATTGTGTTCAAATACGCTCTTGTCTCGCGCGAACTTCATATTGTCAGCCCAGATCCAGGTAGAAAGATACTTGGGTAACCTGAAGTCCTCGTAAGTCCTCTCACAGAGTTTGTTGAAATCGAGCTCACTAGTTATAAAAAGATCTGAGTTTCCTTCCGTTTCGTTGTCATTATCGCTTTTCGACTCTTTAGTGCCTTTACCTTGGCTATCACTAGAATTTTCCGTCTCTCTTTGATTTGAAGATCGCCCTTCTAGTTCGGTGTCCATATCGCTGACGCTCATGTTTGTTAGCTCAGCCTTGAGAGCACCATGTGCCTCGTTCAAACTGACTCGCTGAGTGTCTGACTCGAGGTACCTTAATGCAACTGATTTCGAACGATATTCATAATCTACCCGCTTGTAAAATAGCATATAGGCGCTGTTCGTCTTCTCTATCGAAAAGTCCATGAACCTATCATTAATTGCGTCATATGATTTGGTCGTCAGCTCACCTCCATAACATTCAGTACCTATATGGGAGTCGTCGAAGGGTTTCACCTCCGCATCATTGAACAGATACCACCTTGGCTTATCGATTGAATTATCTTCACAGTCACGTATGAAACAGTAGTAGTGCCCTCCATCTGCATTTCCGGTGTGGACGGTGACCCCAATGAGCTCATACATGGTCTCTATCTCTTGCTTATCCTCCCTCATCATAGTAGAGGGCTCTGAATTAGAAGATGGCTCCGACTCACATGAGTTCGGGGAATCGGCACTCGTTTGATCCATGTTGGATTGCTCTTCTTCGGAGTTTGGGCTCAATCGCTCGTCTACTTGACCCGTATTCTTCTGTTCACTCGATGATGAGCCCGTGGTTGAATCTTTTGAAGAGCAACTGCCTGTGTTTGATGACTGCTGTCGCTTCATTAAATTAGCCTCTAAATAATCAGCCATATTAAGTTTAAGCGGAAATGAGAAGTGAGTGTTAACTTTTTCCTTTGTCATGGTAGCCATATTGAATGTGTATCTCATGGTATTAAAGCACAAAATCCGAGGCAATTTTACGATACAAGCTCGTTTTTCTGCCCGAACTTTCTTCTCACAGGTGCTACAAGTGTACATATTGTCACCTTCCAAAGTGTCTTTCACTGTCAACTCGTCTAAGGAGTCATTGAGATTCCTCATATCCGCCACTTGAACTCTCAGAGTGTAAAACTCTTCAGTTGTTCGGCTTATGTGAGGACAATCAAGAGATACTACATTGTTAGACAATGTTCCGCTGAACAAACCCTTTATGATTTGTCTCAGCTCTGGCGAGGATTCTTCGAGCTTGGTTATCAAATCTGTGAGGAATTCTGTCATGTCTGTCTGTTCTGCTATATTTAAAGGGTGATTGTCCATCGTGTAGACCTTGCAGAAATTTCGAGGATTGTAGGCTTTTCGCTCGCTTTCCAACATGTAAGCAAAAATCTTCTGCAGCTCCTTGATTATTTCACCGTGCCTTATATTTTTTGTGTCTTCGATAGATAGGATTGCATATCTAAGGTTTGGGATCATGAAAAGGTGTTGCATGCATGTGGCTAGATAACATGTTGCTCCTAGATTTATCAAACCTACGAAGCCAACCTCGCTCCTACAATCATCATGCGGCCAATAGTCAGTGGGATAGCTACCTTTAACAACCGTATTGTGCTGATCAACTAGCAGCAGCTCGAGTAAACCAAAGTAGTTTTTCGGACAGCGCTCAACCAGGGCTATCATCAGGTCAAAGGCTGTCGATCTCGTAGCGGGTGATTTACATTTTGGTAAATAACGCTGAGTTTGATTTGGTGGGGCAAATAGGTACTCGTAAAGCTCATGAATAAAATCAAAGGCTGTAGAGGTGTACCGGAAGGAAGGGTTTCGTCTCAGGGCCATAACCATCATCATAAGCATACCTCGTAAAGCGTCATCTTCAACAGAGAAATCTCTTGTCTCGTAAGTTTGTCTGTTTCGGATGGCGACGACTAGATATTCACATAGCTCGAATAAATTGATTGGCACGGATGCATCAAAAGTTCCGGTGGATTGAGGCTGGTTAACTAGATTGTCACCACCCTTTGAGATGCATTCGTTGATTGCATTTGAGGAGATTTTCTGCTTTTCGCTGGTAGAGAGAGTTGACTCGTTGCTATTTGGCTTGGGGATCGCTGGCGAATCAATCAGGCGACAAGTTAACCAGAAGTAGTCTTTACAGCCGGGCGAGTTTAGCTCCCTGATATATTCGTTCTCAGAGACATAGTTTCTAATAGGTTTTGGAGGTTTCATGGCCTCGGCGATCGGTAAAAACTTGATAAGACACCTGAGCAAATCTGAGGAAAAGGTCCAAGTGTTGGAGACATCCCTTGTAATGTCCCCGTTGATTGAACTGCCTTCACCTGATGAGTCCAGCGATGAGTTTATGGTCGAGTTGATAGATTCAAAAGAAGTGTGGGTGGTCTTGGTTACACAAGCATGATGCAATTTGTAAAAGCCATTACAAGCTTCACGACGAGTTGACGAGTCTGTATCATCAAGTATCAGGGCCTTCAAGAGGAGCTGATAATCACTTATCTGGAACATAGGAAATTTGGGATCTGATTTGCACCAAGACGACAAAAAATTCATAACATGATGAACAATCATGGCCCTGCTAGACATGGTGACATAGTAATACTGGTCACTTTGACTTCTGCATAAAGCCGATGACCTGAGTATCCAGATTAACTTATTGAATATGAGATCCGTGTTAGCTAGCAGTCTCAACAAATCGTCTGAGAACAATGGTATGGGTAAGCGATCTTCACTGATGCCTAGCAGTCTTGCTCTATTCCTACGCACTCTTTTGAGAGAACCAGTTCCTGTCATGATGGTTCGACTAGAACAAGCTCCAACACTTATCTTGCTCGAAGTGCTTGAAGAAGAGCTATCATTCGCTAAATTATGTGTGGATCTCGTGCCAAACTGAAAAAGAAGTTTCAAGAGATATGCGAGACATTCTTGAAGCCACTCATTCCATTCTTCGTCCTCTTTGGGCAGCAGCTGTTGTGACATGAATACATCATAAATATCGGCCAATCCTCCCTTTCGTATGAAAACAGTTCCCCAAGAAGGATTTTCATTAGAAGATTTGAGTATGTCGATAATTTGCAATGAGTACAATAGTCTTTGCGGACACTCGGCGCTCAACAAGTTGGAACATTGAGCTGATTTAAGTCGCCAATTTTCATCCGGCATACCACAGCGTTTCAGGTCCTCTTTATAGTGCGGAGAGGTTGGTAAGATTTGGATGATTTCCCAGACTCGCCTTGATAAGGTTTTCGCCCTGTTGTTCAATTCTAAGTTTTTGCTTTGAAAGGAACCTAGGAAACGATCAGCCTCCATCAAACGCTCAAAGTACTCATAACGTAGAAGCAAAATCGAGGGGATTTCTGTCTTTGGTAAGTAGTTGGGCTGTGTAGATTCGTTCGATTTGTTTGAGGCTCCATCATCGGTCTGGTCAAGATTAGTAGATTTGATATCATTTAAGACATAAATAACTTGCATGTCCTTAAAGTCGAGCTCATTTATCTGACGCTCATCCCACTCAAACGGTATCTCTTGATTGTGGGAGAGTAGACGCAATGAGTGATGATTTGCCAAAAGGAACTCTGTAAAACTATTCAGTGAGCTCGAATCCAATGCAGGATTTGATTGAGACTTCTTGGTGATATGTTGCTTTTCTGGGTTGTCAGATTCTTCCAATGGATTTGTTGTCGTAACATACGAGGATGAGGAGGAAGAAGACGATGGTGAAAATAGTGTTGATTGTTCGAAGTATCCTCGGTCGACTTGACTATACCACCACTTGACTATTTCCGCTCTCAACTCGCCAACAAAGTCGCCAGCCTGAATTTCGATGGTTACTTTATCCATGCTAGAGGCAGCTTGACAAACCAATCGAATGGTCATCGTTAGTTTGATGTCATATGCGCTCAACCGATGACTGATCAGATCTGCCTCATTGTTGAGCTGTAGTATTCTCAAGTAGAAAGACCAGTGCGCTTTAAATACTTCGAGGTGAGTGCGAATCAGTAGTATAATTTTCTGCATTATGTCCAGTAAACTATTGACATCGGTTCCATCTACATTCGTGAGATTCGTCAAGGACAAATGCAGTTGATCCATACAATGATTCATGAAGTTGATTCCCTTATCACATTTAGTAGATTTTTGGTGGTTCGTATAAATATAAAAATGATTCAGTATACGGATGGCAGCCATACTAACTTCGTCGTCGACGGCCTTGAGTCCGATATCCCAGAGTAACTTTGTTGCGGGGTGCTCAAGACCATGGCAACACTCATAGTCTTGCCTGATCCATAAGAGCTGCTCTAGAAGTTTGAGTCCCCTGAGCCTGAAATATTTAGGATCCAACGTCGGAAGTTTGTGCTTGAGAACGTAATCGAGAAGCTCGTCATTGACACCATGGAAATCATCACCGACAGCTTGCTGGTATATCCACTGAAATAGAACATCAGAGCACCTGAGATTGCTGTCCGATGCTAAACAATCCCAAAGTTGATCCATTTGTTCGCGACTTAACTTCATTGTCTCGGGAGAGAATGGTTTGGAATAGATGAACGTCAAAAACGACATCCTCGTGATGATTTTGTCGATATGACTGAATAGAAGACTCTTTGAATTCGGATCCCCATACTCTTCCAGTTGTCTCATTTGGTCGTTGATGGTTGTTGTTGAGGATAGTTGATTGTCAAATATTAACTTAGAACACAACAAGTGCCGCTGCTTATAATACTCTACCAAGTTCTTGAAGAAGTTTTGGGACATATTATATTCACGCTCGGCCCAAAGAACTATAGTATGAGTTTCGTTGATAGCAGGTATTGATAAGTTTCTGGTCATGGTATTGAACGACATCAACTTTGGTAGAAGTCTTAGAGATATTATCACAGATGTTCCGATGGAAAGATTTTCTAGACAAGCTTCTATGAACCTGTAACGGATGTATCGATCGCCAAACGACATGACCAGATTGACGAGAACGTTTTCGATCTCAACATGAAGATTTGGAGCAAGTTGTTCAATCTTTCCATCTTGAAGGAGGTCCCACAAAAGAGTTTTGCCAGGATCACTGAGATTGCTCAGATTATACTCGGATAAACTTCTAAGATCTTCATCGGATGACAACTGGGAAGTCACACTACTAAGATTACTAGACGCTCTCTTCAATTCTCTAAATTGGGATATCGCCTCCACCGGAGGTTGTTGAAATTGACTCGTGTTTTGCTCTGACGATGAGCGAAATCTTGGTTCCGAATCTCTAGAAGTTGAGGTGGAATCGTTGAGACTCTGAATCTCGCCTCTGTTATCCATGTTGCCAGTAGCGGGTCTACTTGAAAATTCGTTGAGCATATCAGTTTTTGTAGTGTCATGGGGAGTTTGTTGATCCACAGAATTGTATAGTTCATTGGAGCTTGAGCTCGGACAATCAGCACTCACTGTATTCTCGTCTTGGACAAATCCATGCGTATCGTCATCAAAGTCTCCCATATTTTTCTCCTCCGAACAACATGCGCTAACATCACTTGTATTATCGAGAAAGTCGCTACCACCCTTCCAATGGGTCAGCCATTCACGTTCGTTACCATCTGTCTCATAGTTGGTAACAAGTTGTTGACATTTGGGAATGACCTCGCATGTAGATTGCTTTTGTTGACTAGATGATTGACTCGAATTATCCGATATCGACTTGAGAATGTGATCCACAACACTGCTTTCAACATCGTCGGCTGGCTGATGGCCCTCACCCCCTCCCTTTGCAATGGTTTCATTGATAGGACTATTGGAACCTCGATGTTGATGCTGGTGCTGCTGTGTCACACCTTTGATTGCATCTAATAGACTTTGTTGGAGATCCTTATCTAAGTCGACACTGTCGGATGTCGAACGACTCGAAGCAGATCGCTCCGCAAGCTCCTCATTGTTACTATTGGGGAAAATGCACGACGCTAACCACTGGTAGTGGTCCTCATTGTTGAAGTTGACAGCAGTGGCAGCAATAGTGTTGGTTGCAGTCGTAGATGTTGAACTCTCCGTGATGGTCATTGTGTTGTTAACTTCGTCGCAATCGGCATCCATCTTACCAAGGCGCTGGTTTAACTGTCGGAGGGGAGAATTTTGATCACTTTGTTGGTGAGAGTGGTGTTGAAATGGAGTTTGTCCGGGCGATTTCTGTAGGGTGGCATTGTGCTCCGAGTCCAAGTGTTGATTCTGTTGTCTAGTGATATCTTGATCTTGGTTCGCGCTGCTCTGAAACTGCTGCCTCTGTTGTTTGCTCTTGGACATATTGCAAAACTGCATCTGATTAATGCAAGGAGAATGCGACCAAATAAATCGTAGTATGTGAGATGTTAATAATAACGTATGCTCGGAGTGGTCTTCGATATTCAGGTTCTTGACTAGCCAATATAGATGAAGAACTGGTTTGGTTCTCATGAATCTGATCAAACTTGTCAGCAGATCCAACACCTGACGGCCGCAGTGTTTTAGTAATGATGCGCTCCATATAACATTAACATGCTCATCGTTCAAGGAATAGGCAACAAAGTTTAATATTGTATGAGATTGCTTGATGATCTCGACGTGACAATTGGGCCCAAAGATGTGCTCGATGATTTTGTTCCGTAAGATCCAATCTCGGAACCTATTGGTGCTCTCCTGATACTTCGCCTGAGCGCCGATTTCGGTGAATGAGGGGCATAGATCGTTGGTATGTTCAATAAATCGATTGATCTTGCAGACACTCTTGAGCCTAGTAGTTAGTGTGGAACTAGTGATCTCCTTTGGTACTAACGCGAGACCATTTTTATCTGGATCAAGTTTCTCTAACGCGTTCATGTTTGTTTGTGCTTGTATGAACGGAATTGAGCGTGAAAATGGAAGATGGGACTGAGAATAGGTGATGGACTGATGTCTACGGTGACTTCTAATAATTATTATAATCTGGCATCAGACGTATGATATATCGCTTATCTACTAAATAATTTGAAGATTCGGTCACTCAGTGAAATTTTCTTTTACAAATGGATCTTGCATATGTTCGTGCGTGTGTATGTCTGACCATCTCGACGCAAGCGCTTGCGCGTCTGGTTGTTGTGTGTGTGTTAGCGAGTAGTGTGCTTGCTGCGATTTCCAAAACTAATTCCTGATTTCTTCCTCTGTTCGCTCCCTTTCATATCCATCCTCCCGTTTTCTTGCGTACCCATGCACCCATTCTGCAAGTATCCCTTGCGAATAAATTTGTATCATCTGATCAGTCCCCCACTTACATCAGTTCATTGGTGCCGCTCTACAACCAACACCAACATGTCTTACATGCTGCAGCATCTCCACAATGGCTGGCAAGTTGATCAGGCTATCTTGTCGGAGGAAGATCGAGTTGTGATTATAAGATTCGGTCATGATTGGGACCCAACTTGTATGAAAATGGATGAGATACTTCTATCGATTGTTGAAAAAGTGAAGAACTTTGCAGTTGTCTACCTTGTAGATATAACAGAAGTTCCAGATTTCAACAAAATGTACGAACTCTACGACCCTTGCACAGTCATGTTCTTCTTCAGGAACAAACACATAATGGTTGATCTAGGCACTGGCAACAACAACAAGATCAACTGGGCGTTAGACAATGCTCAGGAGATGATCGATATTACTGAAACTGTGTACAGAGGAGCTAGAAAAGGCCGAGGTTTAGTCGTGTCACCCAAAGATTACTCAACCAAATATAGATATTAGAGAGCAGACAACGGCCAGCTAATTGACCCCCGCTACTGACGGTGATAATTCTGTGCAAATAATGAGGATAGAGCACTCCTGCTTAAATTTCAGAACCCATCTCTATTTGTACCGATTTGTGATAAGATAAAACGCCTGAATCATCGTCTAGATCGGGCAATAAACTCAACGGATTCGAACATAACCATTCCACGTCAAGCCTTCATACGAAAAAACGACTCGCTGGACAAGCACTCTTCCTTCACTTCACTGCATCACTGACAGATTAACTGCCGAGCCGCGCTTCAGGACAAACTGTACTTTTTACAGGGAAGTACACAAGTGTCGGTAGAATGCTGAAAACCTTGGCTAGAGACATCTACGCAAAAGATCGAGTGTTACTCAGACTACGTTATGACAGCCGTCTGAATTCTCACAATTTGAGCAGTTCCCTTGACCCTAACTGCAAACTCCTCGCTCCATATTCTTCACCTTCTACTCTTGACCACCAAGGACAATATCAGGAACAAAGAAATTTCTATTCTTCTCTCGGGATCAACGTTCAACCATATCGACGGACCATGGCTAGTTCTACCATAACCAAAGTGAAGTGTGGGCCAATTGTTGAGATGCAAGGTGACGAAATGACTCGCATCATCTGGGATCTCATCAAAGAGAAGTTGATATTACCATTTCTCGAAATCGATATCAAATATTTTGATTTAGGTATAGAGAATCGTGATAAAACTGATGACAAAGTTACTGTAGATTGTGCCGAGGCGATGAAAAAGTATAACGTGGGCGTTAAGTGCGCTACAATCACTCCAGATGAAGCAAGGGTCAAAGAGTTCAATTTGAAGCAAATGTGGCGCTCACCAAATGGGACAATTCGTAATATACTCGGAGGTACCCTATTCAGAGAACCAATTTTGTGCAAAAATGTGCCACGTATCGTCTCTAACTGGACCAAGCCAATCATAATAGGTAGACATGCTTTTGGAGATCAGTATCGAGCCACTGATTTTGTCGTACCAGGACCAGGCACAGTCGAAATATCTTGGAAGTCTACTGACGGAACCGAAGTGATAAAACACGATGTCCATGTCTTCGAGGGGCCCAACAAAGATGGCTTAGACTATGCTGGAGTGGCACTCGCAATGTTCAACAAATCCGACAGTATTCGCGATTTCGCAAGAGCGTCCATGGAATACGCCCTAAGTAGGAAGTTGCCATTATACCTTAGTACCAAAAATACAATCCTTAAGCGCTATGATGGCAAGTTCAGAGACACTTTCCAACAAGTTTACGAAACTGAAGGTTTCAAGCCCAAGTTTGAAGATGCTGCTATCTGGTACGAGCACCGACTGATTGACGATATGGTAGCTCAGGCACTCAAGTCGGACGGTGGTTTTGTTTGGGCTTGCAAAAACTATGACGGTGATGTTCAATCAGACTCAGTCGCTCAGGGCTATGGATCTCTTGGTTTGATGACATCTGTTCTCATAACCCCTGATGGCAAAACTCTAGAGGCCGAGGCTGCTCATGGAACTGTTACTCGCCACTACAGAATGCATCAGCAGGGCAAAGAGACATCCACTAATCCAATTGCCTCCATTTTTGCTTGGACTCGAGGCCTGCAGCATCGAGCAAAGCTTGACTCCAACAAAAGTCTTGCAGATTTCGCTGATACATTGGAGAAGGTTTGCGTTGAGACAATCGAGTCTGGTTATATGACGAAAGATCTAGCGATATGCATCAAAGGTTCAGCCTCTGCTGTTGAGCGCAAAGATTACTTGAACACTTTCGAATTTCTCGATAAGCTCGCCGAGAATCTTGTCAAGTCGCTTAGAAATATGAGTTGAAATTTGTTTCTCATAACAGGGGGTTAGGCACTAAAGGATAACCAACCAGCAACATGGTTGCCGAATGAGCGCATCACTCAGCTTATACCAGGGGCACGGGCTTGTATCATGTAACAACTTATAAAGATTTAAAATACTTAAATCTCTAGCGATCCATCCGACTCAGGGATCTTAGGGAGAGTGTTGTCAATTTATGATTCTACGAGCTTATTTTCCGGATCCAGCAGAACATGCTAATTTCTTCATTCTATTGAGCGGCGTTCCTCGTCGAGGCTGAGACCATTTTCATAAGGGAAGAGTTGATCGATTCATCGCGTGGTTTTTTACGGATACATCGTGCCCACCCAGCCATAACGTTTAACATCCGACCAAGACGTAGAGCTGAAGGTAAATAGCCCAAGGCGGTGAGTAATCATGTCTATCCTATTTACACCGAACACCTCAGGAGAGATGTACTTTCGTCATCTTTAGTTCCAGATGATCGAAATACAGAGTGATAATGATTCCATATTTCGTATCGCGAAACCATCGTGACGCGGGTAGCGAGCACCGTTCGAACTTCGAAGCAAGCTTGCAGCATGCAACAGGAGAGCTCCAAGAAACGCTATTCGAATGTATTCTTAGTTTCCCGAGCCGGATCCCAGTCTTGTTCGTGATTAACATGAATCGGAGTATCACTACAACCTAGCAAATTAAAATTCATGATCAGATTCCGAAGATCGGTCTGTTTTGAAGAGAGGACCCTCTTCCAAAGAATAACAGCCCGCGGGGAACGCTCTGTTTTATTTGTTGACCTGGACATATCGTCCAACTATTAACTGTCCACCCTATATATACACGGTGAGATCTTTTTCCATAAGAGGGATGTCAGTCGATCAATCGAGTCTAAGGCAAAAAGGCTGCTGGGACGAACACTACGAGCTAGAGTTGAAGAATTTCGATGAGCATGGCGACGAGGGGGAAGTTTGGTTCGGTGAGAGACTCAGTAACCAAATCGTTAATTGGATCTCAGAGAGAATAGATACGTCTATTATCAGTCACCACACAAGCATCGTCGAGGTGGGTTGTGGAAATGCATTCAAGCTTTGCAAAATAGCAGAAATACGCTCACTGAAGAGGAGAGATCTCATGATCGAAGAGAATAGAGATTTGACATTGCTCGGCCTTGATTACTCAAGTAATTCTATACAGTTGGCTAAGAAGATATTGGATTCGAAAGGCTTAAAAGACAACATTACTTTGAAGGTCTGTGATATTTTGGACTCGAATCAGTTACAATCTGTGATAGGAGATCAGCGATTCGACTTCGTTATCGATGTTGGAACTTACGATGCAATTTGCCTCATGGCCAACGAGTCGCTTGATGACACAAAACTCAAGTATATGTACGCGATATGCTCCTTGGTGAAAGTCGGTTCTATATTTGTAATCGCATCGTGCAACAACACTGAGAATGAGCTCATGTCCTTGTTCGGTCCTAGGTTTTCACATGGCAACTGTTGGAGGCTGGTTAGTCGGATTGAAACGCCCAAGATGGTATTTGGTGGGATCGTGGGACAACAGGTCACCTGTCTGATCCTGGAACTCGAAGAAAAACGTGAATTTGACTCACATAAATAATTCTGAGTCTCTGAATTCAAATCAACGAGCACCGCGTCCGATACTTTCAACGAAATCGTCTATACTCTTGAATTGCTCCGTCCAAGATGCATATAGGAAGTGTCTATGGTCGAACCGATTATCATCGGGCGAATAAGTTTCAGCATGCAAAGCTGGAGTGAGAACAGTCAGTTTATGACGATTTCTGGCATAACGATGATAAAATCTCTTGACCAATTCTGCCAATTCAATAGCGGTTCGGTGCTCGCGAGAAGGACCTCTGTCCTTTAGACAACGAATCTTGTCGCAAAATGGCGAGCAATGCCGATTCTCCCAAATGATCTCGAAGGCACCCCGAGGACCACTACATCCATAGATCCCACGTCGAACTTTTCCAATTAAAGATATTTCTTCGTAAGTGATTCCTATCTCGTCTTCATCTCTTTGTTCTGCACCAGTCAACTCTGCACTCGGTGGCGCCTTGATTATATCTCTGATTGTTTCTGCAAGACCAGAGTCTAGTGCGTATAAGTTGTCAGAACAAAACTTCAAATAGCTTTTGAGATCCGCCTTGCATAGACCACCGATAGGATTTATGTCTGCAGAGGAGCAATCATATTTCGTTAGGTAGCCCATGATCGCTTCATCCACGTTTCCGGTAGCGAGGACGATCCTTTTCCCTCCACTCAAATAATAAGTGGCAGCCATTCTCAGTCTTGCCTGAAGGTTTTGATCAATGAGAGTGACATCTTGAGACGACTCTCCACGATTCAATACATCTCGAAACTGTGAATAGGTATCCTGTATTGAGATTTCATCGAATTCGGCGTTTATCGCCTTGCTAAGCAATTTCGCCCTTTGTAGTGTTGCCTCACTTGAATAAACTGTTGAAAGATAACAACATTTCAAGATACGTTTACAGATAGCTCTGGAGGATGAAAGCTCAGAGCTGAGATCCTCTGACTTGATGCCGTGCGAGCATTCAAAGTATTGTTGAACATCTAACTGCTCACGATTTTCGAGTAGAAAATTGCACAAACCGTAGACCAAAATAACGACAGTACTCGAGTCTAATCCACCACTTAGTGGTACCATGAAACCAGACATACGAGATCGTCTCAAGTAATCCCACAGCCATAGTGATACAAAGATGTGTATTTCCTGCTCAAATTTTAACGAAGTCGCTTGGACGGCATTAGTGGCGATCATTTCTGGTTCAGGTAGTTTCGCCTCCAGATATATTCTATCGCATGAGCTAAAGGCCTGAGGGTCGCCATTGAATGCGTTCAGAGCGTTGCTACTCGTGAACAATCTTGTTGGTAGCATTCCCATCTGAGCCCTATGTTCATCGATTGCTCTTGGCTGTACAACGTGGGTTATCATCTGGATCTCCTTGAATATATCTGAATTTGTGGGAGTCATGGCCACAAGTTGGCCTCTATCGTATACAAAACTCCTTCCATAGAAAACGTAGCGCTGACCATCACAACCGACACAATTTGCAAAGGCATAACAAGCCCCACCTCGTATGCTTATACCTTTAACGATGTCAAGAACATTGTTCAACTTACGAATCTCCCAGTAAGATGCAGAGGCATTGACAACCAGGTGACAGGCAAATTTCCTGTACAACTCTGAGCTTACGTTTTTTGCATCCCAAAGCTCTTGACAAATTTCCCAACCAATTCTGAAGGTATCACATCTATTGGTTTGACCGATCTCAAGTATGTAATTAGATCCGAACGGCACATAATCTTGTTTAAGCCTCTTCGAAACAAAACTAGGCAACTTGTATGGCTGCAGACCATCTTCATCTTTCCAAGGTGTGAAGTATCTGAATTCTCGATAATTTCCCTCTCTTGCCAAGATCGTTTTAGCTCTTATGCAAATGATTCTACCTTTGTATGCAATAACCCTACAGTTGTAAAGAGAAGAATTTTGAATAGGTAAACCAATGTCTATAATCATGTTCATATGAGCGCCATGTTCTATGATATCGAGTAGACAATTCCAGGAATGATAGACGGTGTCTTGTTCGAACAGAGCATCTTCCACTGAATAACCGCAGATCTCCAATTCCGGACCAGACCGATAAGCTGCTCCATCCTGATAAGCTGAGTCGATGGATGCTATTATTCTTCTAGTGTTTCCGGCGAAATCTAGAGCCCACTGATTCAGGCTGAAGAGGGCAATTTTAAATGGCATGTCGCTCGGATCTATATGCGCCGTTTGTAAATAACGCTCATATGCTGACGGTCAACCTGCTGACATTTAAATGAAGTTTGTCTCGACAAGAAAAACTGTGAATCGTGATGTCCACACTCCTTATCGCTGATAATGGCAGTTGGAAGATATATAGAAATGGAGTCGTTTGCATGGATTTTATTCTGATAAATGCTTTGATCCAGAATTTCAATGTCCGCATGCGAAAGTTTGGTCGGATTGCGCGCACGCACGAATCTAGCGGACTATTCTTGATGCAATCGATCACTGGATGTTTTGTCGCTCGACGAATTAGAAGTATCAAGGATAGAAATAATACGATGAGACTGCGACACAGGATATCCGATGCCCTGATTCTGTATAGCAACCATCAGAGAACTGGTTCCATAACGACAATAGTTGAACCTAGCGACATGAGTGTTGGTCACACAGAACCACCAATGGGAGGGTAAATCAACGGAACCGTGCATGAGAGGACTATTAGGCGGTTGCATTGTCGGTGGACACCTTAGGGCGGCAGGGTCTAGAGTTAGGAGGTGCTATTGATCGCATTTCTCCAACTCTTGCATGCAATTTCTTATCTCTATCCTAGCCAAGTTTATATTTCGTTTTAACCTTTCTGCTGATGTTTTTGATCCAGCATAAGTTGGTCTCACGTCTTTTTTCAATTCTTCTATGATACCTAATAAGACATTGTACCTAGCCTGGAGCCCAGTTGATTGCGCATTGTTAAGTAAAGTGCTATTAGCCGCCACAAAATTTGGCACTTGAAGGCCCAATATACTAGGAGTTGCCTCATGGTTAAAGAAACCGTTTAACATCACATCCATTGCCTGCTCTTGGGTTAGCTGATCCATGTCTGTTGGGATCGAGGAACCACCACAAACACTATCTCTACAGGTAGACAAAGTTTAAGTAAGGTGTATAATATCGACAGTTTCATATATAATATCTAGATACTAGCGGGAAATAGTTATACGCAGGCCCATTTCATATTTGGGCCAATCCAGATTTAGAACCGAAAACTTGTAAAGATTTAAATACTCGTCAGCTCTTTACGAGTCAAATATTGTACGATTGTGTTGACCGGTAAAGATTTGACCGTCCGATGCGTGCCGCCTTACAATGCCTTCCATTGAAGAGTGCTGCATGTTTACATCGGGGCCAGACAATTTTGGAAAATTATAATGAAATCCGAGGCTAGTATTTATTTTTGGTTTTGAGTTCCGCAGACTTTTACGTTACACTGCTAGAAAAAAATCATTGGTTCTCAATTCGAGCAGTCCTATTCCGACGAGAGAGTAAACTCGTATTTAAACAGTTGAAGATGTTCCATAGTTATTAATTGATTAATTTTACAGTTAGAATCATGTCCCATGCAAGCCAAGATTCCTTCTTATCCGAGTTGTCCAAACTGTTCGAGCTCGGCAGACAAACCGGTAAATCAGTATGGATAACGATGAAACGTTATGACGGCAGGAAATCAAGGAATCCGAGAAAAGCGAACGACAAGCCTAAGAAGGGCAGTCACAAAACTCCGGTTTGTCAGGGTGGGGATCTCATGCCAAATGAGTACAAGTGTTTGATAAGAGCTAAATTAGGAAAGAGAAAAATAAGTGTAGCCATCGGCCCCAAGGATATGAATAAATTCCAATTGTCTTATTCAAATCTCATCAAAGGAAATATATACGCTGTGAAGAAAACGAAGGCCGCCGGTACAAGTGGTGCAAGCCAACCCAATCCGTCCTCTTCAAGCTCAAAATTGTCAACCAACGCCGGGACCCAAGGCAAATAAACGTTGTAACGAAATACGGTACGAACGGACTACGAAACTCTTTAATATCACGCATTGCCGCCCTGATCTTTAGAGGCCTCCATTTCCTTCTTCGACCTTAGTTGGTTGATGAGCTCTTTTGCAAAAGTTACTTTCAGAGGCGGCGCAATGGATTCCTCAACTCTCATTAACTTAAACTTTGTTATCGCCTCATGCTCTTTCAGTCCGTGCCAGGAGACCTCGTCTAATGGCCTAATGTAGTTCTTGTACTTCTCCTTTATGTAATCGTCAGTGTTCATTGCAAGGGCAAGATACATCTTGTGTTGCAACCTTCGCCCAAACTCGGAGACTAGATCTTGAACTGGGGTAGCCAATATATAGAAATCAAATCCTTTGTTCTTATCTATCAGTTCAATTGTTCGTTCTGTTACCTCTATATTGATGTGAACATCCAGAATCTCTGAGTAGAAAGTTTGCTTTGATATTGTGGGTGCCCATACTCTAGTGATCCTTGGCTTCAATCTCTTAGGCTTTTCAAATCCTTCGACCATGCCCACACCACCCCAAAGACCTTTCTCTGAGTTGGGTGGCATTGTAACATGCACTGGATGATCCGGAACTCGATATACATAACCAGTGTCGTGATCCTGGTCGTAATCCAGATACTTGGTTTTAGGAGGCTCATCGTGAACTCGCTCGCGTGGCTCCTTAGATTTCTCTAGGAAGTCAATATAAGCTTTAGGTAAGGCATTTATAGTCTTGCTGTGACTCAATCTGAAGAGCTTATGCACGGCTCGGACCATCTCAATACCTTTTCAATTTGATCTTTGTTAACTAAAGACACACGTTTGTTGAGGGAAAGGCATAGTATTCAATTCTGTAGCGGGTCTGGGTTTGCTTTTGTGCAGTTCGCCAAACTCTGATGTGATGTATTTATTTAAACAGCTAATCTTCGCACGCGTGTATGGTTATTTCGCCGATCGAGGACGCAACTCCAGATTAAGCGCTCTGAGATCTAGCGACACCATGATGCTTCTGACACTGAGTTGAGTTGTTTGGTGGTGGAACGTGAGATACTGCGGAACTCAAAACCAAAAATAAATACGTTATTCAATTTGCCCCTGAAGAACACCTGTCAAGGGGATAAATGTTTCTACTGCAGAGTATCTGTTCTTGATTCCTCAAACTGGATTCACTGCTCAGGTTTGGCATTTACTGGAGTACTAGCGCATTAGAAGGCAGAGGTTGGTATGTACTCTTACAGCAAAAATAAATAAAACTCTCTCTCTATTGAACCCGAAGATCGCATGCCCCTCTCAAAACGACCCTCTAGTTTGGAAAGAATGCCTAGCCGTTATCATTTATGAGGTCACTAAGATTCACATTGTCGTCCCTCCATGGGCGAAATCTTCTGGGAAGATGTGCTGGCTCCTCTCAACAGGCTCTTAGAAAAGTTGCTAATCATCATGATCAGCCCGAGAAAGAACAACCTAATCATCGACAGAGTAAATGGTCCGCCGTATATATTGCAGCTATTGGTGTTGCTGGCTTAACAATACCAATACTGGGCTACAAGAAGGCACACGCACTCCAAAAAGATGTCAAAAACAACAGTAAGCTTAGTGAGACACGTTTCAGTCGAAAGGATGTTGCCCAACATGACTCGCTCGACAAGGGAGTTTGGATTACCTACAAGGGAAGAGTCTACGACATAACTAATTTCATCCAACATCATCCTGGTGGTAGCCATACAATTATGATGGGTGCAGGCGGCGATGTTGAGCCATTCTGGCAAACATATACTGTCCATGAAGCACTTGAAGTGCAAAGGCTGCTATCGAGCTATCAAATCGGCGTTCTCCTTGATGAGGAGTCGCAACAAGAAAGCGCTCAAATCCCTCCTGAAACTAATGGGCCTTATGCGAGTGATCCACATAGAAACCAACTACTAAATGTCTTGACAAATCAGCCATTCAACGCTGAAACACCTTCCAAGTTGCTAGTCCCAACGTTTGAGACGCCAGCAGAAGTTTTTTTCGTCCGTAATCATTTACCTGTACCTGAGGTCGACTTGAGCGAATACAAATTCTCAATTTGCATAGGTACTGATGGAGATCCTGATGGTCAAGAAGTTGTGGCCGAATACACCCTCGATGATCTCAAGCGAAAGTTCAAGCCCCATACCATCGATTGTGTGATCCAGTGTTCCGGCAATCGAAGAAGCGATCTAAAGAAGATAAGAGAAATTAAAGGTCTCGACTGGTCAGTCGGAGCAGTAGGAAACGCAAGCTGGACTGGTGTTAGATTGGTTGACCTACTTGAAAGCCTCAAACTGAGGCAAACTGAATCGATTAAGCACGTTCAACTGCAGGGGCTCGATTGCGACATGAGCGGTCAATCCTACGGAGCCTCAATCAGCGCTGATGTTGCCTTCGATCCGAAACGAGAAGTCTTGTTGGCCTACGAAATGAATGGGCAGCCTCTAACTAGAGACCATGGATTCCCTCTGAGGTTTGTCGCTCCCGGAATAACAGGCGCCAGAAATGTCAAATGGCTCAGCAAACTTATCTTAAGCCACGAAGAGTCAACTAGTCATTGGCAGAGGAACGATTACAAGTCTTTCTCGCCAAACGTGGACATGTTCAATCTGGATTATAAGCAATCCGTTAGTATTCAGGAGATGCCCGTGCAATCAGCCATATGTGATCCGATTGATGGCGAAACGGTAAAATTGAAGCTCGATGCCGTTGGCACGAAGCCTCGCATTCCGATCAGAGGCTACGCTTACAGTGGTGGTGGGAAGATGATAGTTCGGGTGGACGTCTCTGTCGATGGTGGGGACAATTGGATCACAGCAAACTTGGACGATTTACCATACCTTGAAGACGGATCGCCGGACTTTACCAATAGAAACAGAACCTGGTCTTGGACTAGATGGTCTACGAGTATCGTGGTACCAGACGCAATTATTGAGGCGAAACAGGGTAGAATGAAGATTCTGTGCAGAGCTTTTGATTCGTCTTATAATAGTCAACCTGAGAGAGCTGAGACCATTTGGAACGTGCGCGGCGTCGTGAACAATTCGTGGCACGCGATAAATGTGAGCTTGCTATTGAGTTAGCATGATGAACAAGTTGTGTAGATACTATTTCAGCCAATTGTATCAATCGGCCAACTAGCGTTTCAAAACACCTCGCGATTGGGGATTGTTTGAAATTCAAGCTCGTCACGTAAGAACGTAGAGCTCGAGACTGTTGCTGCTTCGCTCCCCTACAAGTTGCTTCGTGGACGAGATACTCCATCATGGATGGTGGCTTAGGTGATATGTAAATAAAGCCATTAGTCTTAAGACTGACGATTGAATTGACACTCGTTTCTTTGAGGTGGTAATCTAGATGGCTAATCGATGCCATCTAGATTACCGGCTAGGCCTTGGCCAAAGAGATCTCAGAGCAACGACAGGAAGCGGCAGCATCAATCCGCCCACGCGCGTCGTCGCACCCCTTGCGCCGACCTCTACAAACGATCCTAGTGAGCAATTTGAGTTCAATTGCGCTTTAATTGTGGTCGTCAAGCTACATGGGCAAGGCTTGGGAGCGAGCTGCACGTAGGTGTTGGGTCAGGCCGGCCAAAGGCCCAAAGTGACAGCGGGCGGATTGTCTACTCGAGGGATGAGATACTCAGTTTTCAAAACCAAAAATAAATGCACAACTATAAAGAGCGCGCAACAGGTTAATTAAAATGTCATATTTCGGAGTAACCTCCGCCGAGTTACTACTCATAACTAAAACGAAAGGATGACTACAAGGAGAGAAATTAGGAGCAATATAGCTTTTGGACTTCGGCTTTTAAGGCCCTGCTTGACCAGGTAATGAAACAAGATTTATATTTATTGCCATTCATACGAAATAACAGATTCTAAAATAAAGAGTTTTTGATCTCAACACTGAATAGGTATTGTCGAATTTTAACATGTAATAACCTTTACCAGGGTACTTGTGCCGACCAACAAAGATCTCTTCATGGGAGTCGCGTCTGTAGGTTGGCACAATAGAGACTGTATTTGCGATTCTTCTAGATTTCTCGTTGCGCTTAATTTGCAGTGCCTCTAGCTGACAAAATTCATTCAGGTTCCCATCAAAGTGGGCTGCTGATTCAGGATCGTAGTTCAACTCTCGGGGAGCTGAAATATCGCTCTCGTCATCTTCCTCGTCAGTTTCTTCGAATATCCTCAAAGCTAGAGGTTTCACAAGATGTTCCTCAAAGACGAAATCCAAACCGAAACCAATATCATAGTCTTCAGTAGCGAATTCCCAGTGAATATATCTACCGTCTGGATATGTCGGAACTTGTATGACGAGAGTGGTTCCTTGGTTTATGACATAAGTGCCGCCATGCTTGTCGTCAGCTAGTGAGTACTTGAACTCGTTGACGCCTTTCTTGGACCACAAGGTGGCTTGCTCTAAGGGTTCATAAGTCATACTCCGTTCTAAGGAACTTTCAGAATCTTCCGAATCATCGTAACCCCAAGAGTCTACAGCCCGTGGATTAGGATCCAGTTGGTTACTATCTCGGTCAGTTTCCTGTGCGAGTATCGCTTGAGGTGGTGGTTGGTGAGGAATTGGTGACTCTTTGGCTTGCACTGATATCGTTGGATTGGGGTGTGTTTTACTCTTAGTAATGGCCTGGTTTTGCTGACTACAAGTAGGAATATTGATTGTAACGTGGCTCGATGATCCAGGATTCTCTATGAGTGTAGGCTCGGGATAGGATTCGAACGAACCTATGAATTGTGGCTCAACCCTCTCGAGGGTGTGTAATTGCGAGCAGTTGATGGTGTTATCAGTTAGATTCGTGCCGAAGTGTTGATTTTTGGCCTCTAGATTCTCGTTGTTGGTGCCATTGAATTCTGTTAAGTTTTTGCCAGTATCCGAGGATGTTGGACTGTTATCAAATCTTCGCAGGCTCTCTAAGACAGCTGAATCGGTGGTTTCTGAAATAGTGCGATCAGGGAGTGTGTTGGTAGCATTAGTTTGAGTTTGCTCGCCGACCGTCTCGTCAGCTCGCTTAATAGAACTAGATTCTGGTTGAGTCTGGCATTCGGGCATCTGCACTGAATTGTTGGGGGATAACGGCTGGCCACTACAGTCGTTCGAAATAACTTGATATGATCGATCAACCTCTGGTTGAGCGACGCTTGGAGCTGTGGTACCGATAGGATTTGTCTGGGAAAAACTTGCACTCGTTTCGGGATGCATTTGCATGTATTGCTGATAATATTGCTCTTGGAGCGAATTTATCAAGTTCTTCTGCTTAGAAACATCATCGGGGTATTGCTTGGCGGCGAAGCTCTTGAATTGGTTATAAGTCTGCTTATTAAGTGAACTTCGTATCGCCTGAAGGTGTTCCTCTGAGCTCAATTTGCTCGTTCCATCAGTTTCTCTATCATTGAATGAATCAGATCCAGTTGGTTGACTCGCCAGTTTCGGTTCAGCGGTGATCTTAACGGCCTCGGCGTAAGCCTTGAAAAAAGGGCATATAGAGTCCAGTGTGCAAATGAACTGCGACATGGCCTCTGTTTTTGACATGCCTTTCAGGAGAGACCACTGATGGCGTCTATTTTTACCAACTAGATCCAGAACCCCAATATCAGGTGGCTTACCAGAATCGAAGTTGCCATATCTGGCTTGTAAGATGAGGGCGTTCATTCGATTACGAACGTCGAAACTAGGATGGAAGGCTTTGCTTTCGTTGCGCTTGTAAAACCTGTAGGCCACTTCGAATAATCTGCCAACCCTGAAGCCCCAATCTTTGAATTTAATGCCATGATCATCGGAGTATCCAGAGACTTGAAGTCGATCGGTTTCGGCCTCAATTCCTGGTGGGCTGGCTAGATTTCGATGATTCTCTTTCGGTGGTTCTTGTTCTAGGCTCATTTTGACTGGATTGATGCTTAGCGTCCATCCGTATCTGCAAGTTTGTACAGAGGGCCGATAGGATCATCAGAGTTCCTGGCAATCAATACTGTGGAATTCATGGCTGTAGATTGGCCTAATGCCCCACTTATTCCTGGAAGGTCCTGAGACCGAACCTAATGAAACGTCAGGAAAATAGTTTGGTTGAGAGGGAATTTTTATTATTTATCCGAGTTGTAAGTTTATCGCAGCAGAAACGGTCTCACTCAGGTCAGAACGAGAGAGCGAGAGAGAATTCACACGATCGGCTAGCGGTGACGTGCATGCCTGAACGAGCCGCCGCTCTGCAACCAAATCTGCACCTGTATCCAGTTACCGGATGTGATCGGATATGACCTACAAATAGTCATCCAACCCAAACTTCCAAAAACAAACCGAATTCAAAATTCACAAATGTCCATTCCAACCCAAAACCCTTTGCTAAATATCGGTGCATGCTAGCTTTGCAGAATCCTCTCTCCTCCTGCACTCAATAGGGTCGAGATTCTTGTCGTTTGTACGTCCTGCAACAATCTCCTTGGAGTGTAATTAGGGACTTTCCAGTAAGCGTTAAGATGCTCGAGATTAACATGTCCACCGCTAGAATTTTCGACGATCCTCGAGATACCTCCGATGCTATTTTCATTGGCACCAGCCTCCTCGAGCTCAGAGATAGTATCTGAACATGGCTCAGATAAAAAAGCTGTCCCTCGCAAATGGTCAGTGATGCCGAGAGGCTCCCTTTGGAGAGTGGTGGCATCTCCTCGCTTGGCCGGCAATCTTGCTCTCCTTTCCATCTCGACCTCGTCCGCTCTCGCTCCTCCCCAGCCTAACCGGCCACGAGTGATCCATCCCATTGTCCAATCTCTATCCACTGTCTCTATGCGCGCATTTGTTGGTCCTAGCTCCTAACACCTGCGTGCAGCTCGCACATCCCAGCCTCGCTGGTGCTTTTCGATGGCCGCCATAGCGGGCAAACGTTGATTGCAAAATCAGTCAGCTGATTCTCCTGATGCAATGGATGCTCATCTCAACAGCTGCCCACTTTTGTGCCACTATGGCGATCATAGGGAGCGCGCTGGAAGCCCGCGCTAAACTCGCTCCCTTGAATTGAACTCCAAGACAAGGCTACGTAAACAGTTGCAACTACAACTCAATCAGCCTTCTACAAATATTTGAGCCAAGGATCCGTCTTATGCCAGAGCGATAAACCGGAGCCACCCATAGTTTATCGCATCGCTTGGTTCCTCTGTGTTGACTCTTGGGCCGCGCTGAGCCTGTTTGCACCCTATATATCACGCTGATCAGACCTTGAATGGAAAGTGTACAGTAGCTCGCTCAGTCCTGAACAAAGTGCTACCTGTTGACCATCTTGGAGGCGGCCAATGTGGCGCCTGTACGCTGATCCATTACAGCAGTAGAGGTTAATGTTTGAATCAAGCATCTGGGATCCAAGTAAGCTAGTTACGAGTTAGCTAGCTTATGAGAGTTTGTGAATTGAAATGTTCGAAGTGAAGCAGCCACTTTGCGGCTCTAATTGGATTGAAATCCTTGGGTATCAGGTAAGCTTAGATCGGAGGTTCAGCTGGAGCTGTCGCGTTTCAATCGATTAGCCCGATACACAAACAGACACGCTCATGGACCAGATGATGTGTTTGTGTTTGCAATTATACTCCATGGATCGATGGTTGCGTTGGTAAGCTCGCACTCAAGCAACAAACTTATCCACCTTGATTTGTTGCTGGCTTTGAGTGAACTAAGGGCGAGCTGTTCCTGTCAAACTGGTCTAATTATAATCAATGACACAACTCGATATTCAGCGAACGACATAAAGAGAGAGAGAGAGAGAGAGAGAGAACCAGGTAGTGTTCATTTCTGGTGACTATTGTTGTGTGATTTCTTTGGGCTTTTTATGGTTGGCCGGCGAGTTGGGCTGGCAGAGGGTAGATCTTGCAAGAGCGTTGCAATCTAATGGCGCGCAACTCCATCGACACTTCCCGTTGCCAGCAAATTGAACCTTCGCTCCAAATTTAACCACCTCCAGTTACGTTGCCCTCGCCAGTTAAAGAGAGATTTCCTTGTCACCAAGACAGCCGAAAGCATCTGAAAGGCTGAGAGTTCCTTGGAGCGGATGCAAGCGTTTGCGCCCAAGTTCGCGCGCAGCTGGTAGAGGTACATTGGGCGTGTTTGCTAGCCGACAGCCTGCTTGCACTGAGCCCACAGGTGAACGCGAGCCCGTCAAGCGCAACTCGGTTTGCATAGTGCTCGAGCCAACCAAACGCTCGTAGGTTTTGCACAAATTCTTGCCCTTTAATTGCCTATTGCCACCGACAATGGTTAGCCTCCGAAACTTTGGCCGCAAGCTTTCGCGCTGGTTGGCTTTCACTTTTCATGGCCAAGCTGGCTGCGCGCCCAAAGACTAGCTTAGCGGCGGTGGCGCCGGCCACGCAAAGCTTTGTTGGCCGCAGTGACAGCATAAGGGCTCTCTCAGCGTATAGACACCTGGCTAAGAGCGCACAACAGGCAGATCAATATACTCAACTGCAATCGGCTCGCCTGTTAGCGAAGGCAACTTGCAAGGTCCGCGTGTCTAGACAAACACGGCCGCGCTCTTGCCGAGAGACTCATTGTCGATTTGGTGGACAATCGAGCTCGCGAGCACTCGATCGACAATGCAAGGGCGCGAATAAGGCAAGAGTGCAGTCGCTGCACTACTGGCCACTCGAGGGTCTAGCAGTCTTGTCTTGGCCTTTGCCGTTTTGCGTCCAGCGCAAAAACTGCCGATCACAGTTAGTCTGTTTGTTGGCCTCCGTATACAAACATGGATCAAGATGCAAATTGAATTGACTGGCGCCAGTCTTGTTCGTGGCCGACTCAGAGGCGTTGCGCCCAAACTTAGTTTGTGGGCAATAAAAGGTTTGAGCAGTTGAAATGAAGCCAAGTTTGGCCGATTTTGGTTTGGGTTCGGACTCGGACTCGGATTCGGATTCGGGTTTGAGTTTGAGCTGGCCACTGAGAGCAAGGAGCTACGAGCAGGGAATCAGAGAGCATAGAGATCGCAGGCTAAACACGAAATCGAGTTGGCATCCAGTGGAGGTTGCGCCAAACGAACCATCAGCTGGCCAATCCGCTGGCCGCCAGCCACCTGTTGCAGAGCTCATGGGCTTTCTAGGCCAAGCGAGCTCATGGCCGCTCATTTGCATCCGAGTTTCGCTTCATCTGTCTTTGATTTTGCTCGATTTTAGATTTGGGGACTGGCATTGTTTTCGGCCGCTGGAGCTTGGAGGGCCAGTTTAATTGGAAAACAGAATGGCCCTCTGCAGGTTGACAACAACAAGCCGAGCTTGGACTTGAATTGGAAGGCGCAGTTTGGGTTCAAGTTCGGATGATTGGAGCGAAAAGGCAGGTGGAGTAACTCTTCGTCGCTTTTTCGAGTGGAAGGCTCCAGTTTCAGTTTGTGTCCACGGCTGGGCAACCTTGTGGCCAATTTCGGGCTTGCAAGCGCTGATCTCGCATCGTCGCCAGATGATGATGGCCGAGCGGCGGGCGTGATTTATGCGCCCGCAGCCGCTGCACCTGAGTCTCTCGAATTTGGATCCGAATGTGAATCCGAATCCGAATCTGAATCCAAATCCGAATGGTCTAAAATGCAGCCGCAAGAACTGGATCTGCTCGCAGGCCGACTCCTCTGACCAGTTTACATGGGTTGAATCCGCTTAGCCAATTGGAGGGCCGAGAGGGCTGAGCTGCGAGCGCTAATAAGCGGCCAATGTTTGAGAGCGAGCAAACTGTTGCCCTTATCATCGCCCGTCGTCGGCGGAGTGATTTTGTGCTCCTCTTTGGCTCAACAGATCGCCAGTCTCAGATAACATAAAGCTCAAAATTGAACCAGACTCGACGAGGAGAGCCGACTTGGCAGAGAAGCCGGGCAAAGAGGTGAGCCGAGCGCTTGGTGCGCTGGCCGCGAACGCAGCCAGGCCTGTGATGCCAATCTCTCGGGCGCTTGGTTCATCACGTTCATTAGAGAGGATGGCGCCGTTGGAGCGGGCGGAGTGTTGGCTCAGAGCGGACAGTTAGATCCAGAGGCGGCCAGGTGGGCTGCGTCTGAGCCTCGGCGCGAGCGACTCCAGTGCGCTCCAGCCCAGTGCTCATGCGCGCTAGCTTGCCAGGCGCGCGCACGCCAAGCTGGCTC
>ENA-UOVY01000220-UOVY01000220.1-plant-metagenome-genome-assembly--contig:-NODE-220-length-35457-cov-621.484153_pt1 | contig 35457 bp, 25 predicted proteins | sample MGYA00249840_ERZ761561 | MGnify/ENA primary metagenome ERZ761561 (study PRJEB28882, sample SAMN05720143) | plant metagenome | isolation source: Guanajuato, Mexico | place: Mexico:Guanajuato, Mexico...
ACATAAAAGTATGCGGAACTCAAAACCGAAAATAACCACCAAAAGTAAACGAGTCGGGCGAACTGTACAAAAGTAAACGCAGACCCGTTACAAAAATAGACACTGACGCTCTAAAAGTGTAGGAAAAGATTTAATCTCAGCGGCAGTAACCATCGTCCGACTGAATCTTCGCAGTCTCATACTTCCGGATAACCGGTGGTGAATTCGTTCTTGGACACAGCACCTCTGCAGCGCGTGCTCGCTTCTTGCATAACCCAAGAATTGTGAAAGTAAATAATTGTTGCGTGCCAAGACTGTTTCGCTTTTTCCCATGTATCCAAGAATAGGATGTGCCTATGAACAAAATAAATAAGACTGCTAGTTGATTTAGGTTCTATCCCACATTTTCCGCGAGGAAACCAGCTCAGACTTCCATTGAGCAAAAGAATCGAGAGATAAACCAAGATTATCCGTCCACATGTCGAAGATGAACATTCCGCCGTACAGGTAATAACAAGCAATTGTGAAGCTCCAGGAGGAACTAGATAGCTTTCGAGATGCCTGCCTCTCTTCTTTCTGCTAAGATTCGTGGTGTTAGAAGCTATTCACCCCTGGAGCATAAAACTCAAACTATTGAGTTTATGCCCTTGACACTCATTGTTGGAGCAAATGGAAGCGGTAAAACAACTGTTATTGAGTCGCTCAAATTTATCATTTCCGGGGAGGAGCCTCCATTGTCTGATTCAAGGAGAAACTTTCTCCATTCCTCCAAAGATCTCATAGTCAAAAATCAATCCACTGCCTTAATCGAGCTGAAATTCAACAATTCAAACGATGACGTATGTCTTGCGAGACGGGAGATCTACAAAACGGCTAGTAACTCTGCCCCATCAATATCGTCTTGCTATAAAGTTGGCAACAACTCTTGGAAAAACGTCCACAAACAAGATGATTGGACTAGAACTGTGCCACTCTTATTCAACCTACCAAATCAGGCTATATTAAACAAAGTAGTCCTGTGTCACCAAGAGGATAATTTGTGGTGCATGGGCGATTCAGCATCTGTTAAGCAAATCTTCGATAAAGTTTTCGGTTGCGAGCAATATAAGAAAGAGATTAAACATATAGAAGCTGAAATCAAGAGCTGTAAGAGCGATCTAGTTTTGGGTGAGCGAGATTTGACTCACCAGAAGGAGAAAGCGGCCATCTTGAAATCGTTGGAGGACAAAGTGGTTAGCTTGAGCAATGACGTTAAGAGGATTATTACCGAAACTAGCTCACTGATTTCCAAAATTAGAGAAACGTCGGCCGCAAAGGCTTCAACAAGCGAAGAGGTACACGCTATTGAGGCCAAGGAAAGAGAGATCGATGCCCTCGAACGGAGAAAATCCGAACTCGTTCAAAGACGCTCCGCTTTGTGCACTGGTCTGGAGATTGATATAGACTTCAATGTATCCTGTGATACAGAGTACGAGGAAAGATTGAACAAAGAACTCAAAGAACTGGAATCGCAAAGAGGCCCACTCCAGGATGTGATCAACAAGTTGAAGGTTATAAAACTGAAATCTAGTGAGACTCTTGGAGCTTTAAAGAGGAGCCTTCAGGCGTTAGGAATGAAGCGGAGTATTGACGAAACGTCATGTGATATTGACATTTCATGCGTTCAAGCAAACCTCAAGTCGCTCGAGGAGATAGAAGAAGAATTGCTTCAAGCCAAATGTGACCAGGCCGAGCTCGAAGATAACCTGTCTAGCAAGCAGCGGGAGTTATCGAGAGAAATCGCTAATCTGGAGGGCGTCTACCAGGGCCTGTTGCAAAAAATCAAGAGCAAGGAGCTTCTCATCGAAAACTTGTCTGCCGATTCCATTACAACTGAGCTAGATAAGGTGCTTGATAATCTCAATAAGATGCAATCAATTACTCGTCATATGAGTGAGACAGATCTCGCCGTTTCATTGACGCTTCTAATCGATAGCTCTTTAAAGATAATTGAGAAAATCATTCGAGATAAGAACTCTAAAACCTCATCAGATATTGCTAGAGAGAAGATGGAGATCGACGAGAGCAGGGTACATCTGAAAACAAAGGGGGAGGAGAGATTGAGATTGATTGACGATCAAAGCAAGACAGAGGCGAAGTACAATCAAGCGAGATTGGCCTCCAAGGATGCTCATAATCGAGTGATCAAGTTCAAAAACGAACGCAAGAATATTGTAACCGTCTTTGAAAAGTATCAGAAGGAAATGGAGTTCTTGCAATCGAAGGATCTAAGCGCCAAGGTTCAAGAGCTTCGAGAAGTCGACAAGAAGATCGAATCAAAGCGGAAAGAGCTCAACACAACATCCTTGAATAATCAGGTTCGCGACATCTCAAAACAGATCAAATCGATCGAGGAGAAGCTAGCTGAACTGCGCGCGGATGCCGGAGATGTCAGTGTCCTAGGTCAGCTGCAGAGTAAGCTCAAGCAATTAGATAAAGAGGAGATTGAACTTCGTGATAAACGCTCTATGTTGATTGGTTCCAAGTTTCAAATCGACAAGGAGTTATCAAGAACTCAAGCTGAGCTGAAAAACCATTCGGCCACAAACTTGAAGTATGCTGAGAGCATGGGTAAGGTAGTTTGTAGCAGGATCATTCTGAGCGATTTGGAAAAATTGAAAGAGTGTTTTCAGCAAAGCATCACTACTTTCCACAATCAAATGATTGTGAAGATAAACGAGGTTCTACGAGTGAGATGGCGTCAGATCTATCAAGGGTCCGATATTGACCGTATAGAACTCGTGGATGAAGAGATTACGAAAGGCAAAGATCGGAAAGCTTTCAACTATTTTATCGCTATGCGCAAGGGAGGTGTGAGGATGAAGATGAGGGAGATGAGTTCAGCGGGTCAGAAAGCTTTGGCTTCTATCATATTGAGGATGACCTTGGCCGAGCTCTTTGTGAGAGACTTTGCATTTATCGCCCTTGATGAACCAACAGCGAACCTTGACCTCGCCAATGTGCAATCTCTCGCAAGAATCATCGGCTCATATGTCAGGATGCGTACTAGAAAGGGAATTAACATCCAATGGATCATCATCACCCATGATGAGCTTTTTCTCAAGTCTTTAGACGCCGAATGTTCGCCGTACTATTATAGAGTGCAGTTGGACCACGAAGGATGTTCAAAAATTGTTAAATTGTCCTACCAGGATACCCAAGACTCGATGCCAAGCTCCCTAGAGAGCAATTCAACCAAGGGCGAACGCTAAGCAGCTTGGCTGGCCGATGCACAGCGCAAGTACGAGCAATTTTCGCATGCGCATGTTCGCCATGATACTCTCGTCACGCACATCTAAAGACAGACATGCTCTTCTACACCGTGTATATCACATTTTTCCTCTCTATTTATTTTGTAAACGAATAACAAATTTTTGTCCAAAAATAAGCGCAGACCCGCTACAAAATTAAACACTAGTCAGGAGCGCTTCGATGTTTGGACTAAAACTTCAACTACAGTTTCAGTTGGCTTTAAAGTCGCCATTAAATTCTACAAATTTTCAACTAGCGGATCGAAATGCCACTTGGTACTGATCGTCAGTATGACATATCCTGGGAAGAACAGGATAAGATAAGGCGCAGGTTAGCGATCAAGGAACGGCTAAAACAGGAATATGTCAGAAGAAAGTGGGACCCATTCAAGCAAATGAAGGGAGAACCTGTGTTAGATCCTGCTATCGAAAGGTACATGGATCTGAGAAAGTGGGGCAGGTTGCCGGGAGCGCCCTACAAACCCTCTATGTATTTTTCTCTTTTGGCTGGATTCTGGATCCCCGTTGCACTAGTTATGTACGCCGTCAACTGGGAGAGAAAAGATTACTTAGAAAAGTGCTCTACCGGAGATTACCCATACAGCAAACGTAGATACAAAGACTTGGCGTGAGGAACGATGGAAAAGATCGATGTTTTATTAATTAGTTATCTTAATAAAAATGCGTTCAAGATTAATTGAGTACAAACTTTGTGATGGTATTATAGTCCTATTGGTAAGAAAAGCTATCAGCAGGTGATATAGAGTCAATCTTCGTTCGCCCCCGTCAACTGAATGAGCCACGGATTGACTTTGATCCTGACGTGGATTCGAGAGTTTAAGCTTCTTAGGCTCACTCTCGGCGACAGGTGTAATATCTGTGGTAGAACAGGCATATTCGTATAATGCTTGAGCTTCATAGAGACGAGATGGAAATAAACTGTCGTTGTAGGTGTACGTGTCCACGAGAGAACTATTCATTTTGTTCGATTCAATTTGGTAGGGGTCGTACTCTAGGTACGAGCAGTAAACTTTCAGGGAATTATTGAGATAAGGGTTCATGGGTTTAACACCTATTGCATGCTTGAATCTGTTTTCTCGGAGTCTGTAAGCGGTTTTTGTGCAAATAATATCCGTGATTATATTCTTCAGGAAATGTTGTAAGGCTAAATTTATATACAATGACACGTGGTCATCAACCGAATCAAGGCCCATCTCCCACGCAATCACGAATATCTTCATGTGAGTTATGACTTTGTTTGGCAAACATCTCACTCGTGGATTGCCGTTAGTGGAGAAATCGGTTTTCATTCCTGGAGAGATCGAATCAGGACTCAGCAGGTTCGAGTTGCCACTGCGATCTTGATCAAAGGTTGTTTGGCTGAATGGATCACCGATTGCATCGTTTATCTTGAAGTTATGAGATTGAATTGATTTGGAGGAACTATTTGCACAATGGTGGAAGAAGGCGAGCCAAAATTTGTTGTGCTCCAGCACAAAATTTTGTTCAACTAAGCTCTTGGCACACTTATCGAATTCTCCTTTTGATATCATTCCACGGAACCATTTGCCCAAGAGCTGAATGTAAGGATTATAGTTGGGTCCAAGTTTATCTAGCAGCTTCTGTTTAGCTTCGTTCAATTCGCTTGTCATGACTCGCTCTCGAGTTGACTTATAATATAGCAGAGTATAAATTCAGTTCTGATTGGACCTGAGCCCACCCCTTAAACTGATTGGCGCGTATTTGTATTTATTTTTGGTTTTGAGTTTCGCAGACTTTTACGTTCCATTTCTTTCACTTTCGAATCCTTACAATGTGTATCAAATTAATCGGTAACACTATTCAAATATTGCGCTTAAATCAAGCTAAAGATTCTGTATTATGGAGCGTTCTGGTAAATACACCGTGCGAATTGGGCGAACTGTCCCGAATTGTAAACGCGGGTGGTGTCTGTTCCTGGTTTCTCCGACTGGGTTTGATTCTCAGATGCGTTCTTTTTTTTCTGCCAATCAGCCCTCAACCAAGTTACAGAAATAAACACTCAATCGATTCCATACGTGGACCTCGCTGTGAAATGCACTCACACTAAAATAAGTAAAGGTCTAACCACGATGCTCCGACTCCAACAGACACGGCGACGTGCTTGAACTCATACCTCTAGAGGCTACAGAGAATATGACAATCTCAAGCCGAGAACAAATTTCACCATACCCTAGATGTTATGGACAGACAGTTGGAATGCTATAAAAATAGAAACCAATTAGCATGCTATTTATTTCAAGAGTTGAAAAACCATATTACTGAACTCGTGCTCTGACAAGCATCTAGAGCATATTTCTCTAATGAACTCAAGCCGACATCTTCTCGCAATAACTTGAGATATTATAGAGTTAATTGAGCGTCCTGACATCCAACGAATCGATCCTCGGTTAGGGAATTGTATATAAACGAGAATTGGATTGGAACGACGCACCCAGAACGATGGATCGAATAACCATGGAGGCTGACCCAGAGGCCGAGCATTTGGCTCAACTGCAATTGCAACTAGAGGCTCCTCCATCTGTCAAGCCGGACTCACCAGCACCAGTGCCATCTTTACCGTCCAACATGGCTAGCGTATCAACCCCTTCACATACGTCGTCAGTCGATCTAATGCACTCGACATCTCCTACTCACTCTTCTGCCACAGCATCCGTAATTACATCATTGGCTCGGTCCCCGCCGAGCCAGACTATGCCCCAGCCCTCTCCGTTGATCACATATCAGCCGTTTCAGTCTATTGGAACGCCAGGCCCACCGCCGATGACTCCCATCACCCCTCACTCGGTGGATGCAGGAATTGAACCCAAACTGCAAAATATTGTCTCCACAGTAAACTTGGGTTGCAAGCTCGACCTCAAGCGTATCGCCTTGCACGCTAGGAATGCGGAATACAATCCAAAACGGTTCGCCGCTGTTATTATGAGAATTCGGGAACCTAGAACGACAGCACTGATATTCAGCTCAGGGAAGATGGTCTGCACCGGAGCTAAAAGCGAGGACGAGAGCAGATTGGCTGCCAGAAAGTATGCTCGAATCGTCCAGAAGCTTGGTTTTGACGCCAAGTTCTTAGACTTCAAGATCCAGAACATGGTTGGCAGTTGCGACGTGAAATTTCCAATCCGCCTTGAGGGTCTCGTATTAACTCACAGTCAATTCTCCAGTTACGAGCCAGAACTATTTCCTGGACTCATATATAGGATGGTGAAGCCGAGGATTGTGCTCCTCATATTCGTCTCAGGAAAGGTTGTTTTGACCGGAGCAAAAGTGAGGAACGAAATCCTGGAGGCTTTCGAAAACATTTACCCAATCCTCAAGGGTTTTAGGAAACACTAGTTCTCATTTGATTAATTATGTTTATTGTAAAAGTTCAGAGTTCGGGTCGAGGCACTCTCCGTTTCTTAACTTTTAGGTCCGAGGAATAGTCTTTGTGGTCGCCATCTATCTGTGAGACGACCCAGAGGGAACAAGAGACATGCGCCCATTTGTCGTCAGGAGTGCGTTTCATCGCTCCGTTTTTGTTGGGACATAGGATGCAACTGGCTTTGTCTACTCTACCTAGCTCTCTGCACGGCTGACAGTACCACTCGCCGGCTGGAATTTCGTTGATGTCGTAGCACGCTTGGTGAACACACACATTACAAGTGTCGCAGAATATCATTTCATTCCCATCTTCACTGTAAGGACTTCGACAAACGTCACACACGACACCATCGTTGAATTCTATACCTATTTTGTTATTTTTCATATTTTCGGCGCATTGACGCTCTAGTTCTGTGATCACATCTTCAATTAAAATCTCGGGTATTGTAGGCAAACATGTTTGGCTCATCAGCTCTTTCCAGCTGATATCGATGAGGTCCAATTCGTATTTGAGATTTTCCGGCGCTCTATGTGAGACTTTGATGTAGTCTTTCGGCATTTTGAAGTTGCTATTGACTTTGTGATCGGTTGTTTGAAGTTTGGATTTCGTTCTAACAGCTGCAGGAACAGCTTGCGGGGTAGCCGATGGTAATAGCCTGTAGCTAGCGGACGGCAGAGAATCTGGGTTTACTGGAACTTGAACGCCCTTCTCCCACTCCTCTTTCCAATGGTCCGTTATTGTTATATAGTCTGACTCGTTTAGTTGTTCGGAATCAGCCATCTTCATTGCGGATATCAGGTCCTTGCGAAACAGCTCTGCTGGTTTCTTTCTATATCCGAAGTTGTAAATCCTAGTTGCATCCTTCAGTCTTAGGCTAGGCATCAGAGGATCAGTGATAGACGACGAAGGGTTCGTGAGATGGTTTAAGTCCATTCGGGATCTTTTTTGGCCAATAGGACAATTGCTGGTATCATCCTCACTAGAACAGCCAGAATTCGAGCGACTGATTTGGCGGGTCCTCTTTTGGGATGTACTTCTGGTGTCGAGAGTTTCTCTCATAGTTGATGTGGAGTCCGAGGACAATAATTTCGAACAGGGCGTCACGTGGGATGAACCAGTTCAGCTAAACTTATTACCCACCACCCACTGGTTTTCCAAGATGTCCGAGCTTTGATTTCACACAGCGTGTAGTATACCAGGTAAAGAGAATGGCTCACTCAGGTGGAAGGACGACTTGCAGTCTGTATCAGTCCCCTCATGTCTCGATGGTGAACGGATTTTGGTGGCTAAGTTTTTTGCCCTTTCACTACTGTTCGGTTAACTGGTAGGGCACTAGAAGAATATCTTTATTTATTTCCGTAAGATTCGTCAATCGAAAAAAACATCAAGGTTGTCCATTCTTTGCAATGAGAATCCGCCTGAACTTGGGGTGAAAGCGACCGGACTGCATGGGGTGTGTGTGCGGGAAGGTACAGTGTATGCGTGTCTAGTATCTATCCTGTGTTGCCCCGAAACTACCGAATCGTAGCCAGAGCCCTAACAAGTGAATGCAAACTGAACTCACACAGAATTGTCTTTTCACCCATTGTAAACCCTCGCATCCACCAATGTCTTTTGCATAGCGAACCACGACAGTGCAGAAAACTGGTATGAGACGACGAGTCGTCGACGACGATGACGACGAGGACAATCACCAAGCTCTTATAGAGTGCGTTATGCAAGACAATATTAGGGAACATTTTACAAATTTTACCAAAACATTTCCAAGCCAGCTTTTAATACTGACATGTTGATCCATAATACGAAGTTTACCTAGCGCGAAGACAATTTTAGACGCAAGCAACCGATAGATTAATTCTATCTAACAATATTCTTATATGAATGATAATTTTTACAGTTATTGTAACTCTCATTGCAAATTATATATCCTAAGTAACCTGTCCAATAACGTCCCATTCATGTTACCCGACTAGCTCAAAAATGAATTCAAACCCGAGCGAGTGTAATATAAAGGTGGTTTGCCGTTTTAGGCCTCTAAATCCCTCTGAGGAAAGATCTGGTTCGCAAGAGATAGTCAGCTTTCCACCAGGTTCGCAAGAGTCTGTTAATATAAGAGGCAAAACCTACCTCTTCGATCGAGTGTTCGGTCCAAATGCCACCCAGGCTATGGTATATGAAGAAGCTGCCAAGCCAATTGTTAAAGATGTTCTTAGTGGTTATAATGGTACCATATTTGCCTACGGTCAGACATCTAGTGGTAAAACGCACACTATGGAGGGCGCCATCGGCGATGAAACAGGCGAGGGTATCATCCCTAGAATCGTCAATGATATCTTCCAGTACATCTTTACAATGGACGAGAGAGTTGACTTTCACATAAAAGTGTCCTACTTTGAAATCTACATGGACAAAATCAAAGATCTTTTGGACATAGGCAAAGATAACCTCACGGTTCACGAAGACAAAAATAGGGTGCCTTATGTCAAAGGAGCATCTGAAAGGTTTGTTTGTAATCCTGAGGAAGTTATGGGATTGATTGAAGAGGGCAAGCAAAATAGGCATATATCAGTAACGAATATGAATGAACACTCATCCAGGAGTCATTCTGTGTTTTTAATCAATGTTAAACAGGAGAATCTGGAAACCCAGAAGCAGCTCACTGGCAAATTGTATCTCGTCGACTTGGCTGGCTCGGAGAAGGTCAGCAAGACGGGGGCCGAAGGGCAGACGCTAGATGAAGCAAAGAACATCAATAAGTCACTATCAGCTTTAGGAAACGTTATCTCTGCTTTAGCGGAGGGCAACAAATCTCACATACCATATCGTGATAGTAAATTGACTCGAATCCTGCAAGAGTCACTGGGAGGTAATTCGAGAACCACTATAATCATTTGTGGTTCACCTGCATCATTCAACGAATATGAGACTAAATCTACTCTCGAATTCGGACGTCGCGCTAAAACTATCAAGAACACTCTCATAGTGAACGAAGTTTTAACTGCCGAGGAATGGAAACGAAGATATGAAAAGGAACGAGACAAGGCTATCAAACTGAAAGGTCAATTGAGCAGGGCCGAAATCGAATTAAATCGGTGGAGAGGCGGCGAGGCGGTGCCTCGAGATGAGCAGCTCGTACTCCGAGATCAAGATGTAAGCAATCTTAGCGAATCAGTGCAAGATTTGAACATTTATCAAGCTCAGTTGGCGAGTAACTATTCACAACAGATTAGCCAAGAGGAACGCATGAGGATTGAAGAGATGAGAACAAGGCTATATGCCCAGCTTGACGATAAGGAGGAGGAAATTTCTCGCCAATCAAATCAAATTGAAAGACTTAAAACTCAGCTGCATGAGCAAGAGGAGCTACTAACCTTGACAAAGAAGAGATTTGAGCAGATGGAAAGTGATTGTAAACTTTCCAAAGATGAAGTTAAGCGTCTACTTGCCGCTCTTGTTGAAGTTGCTCAAAATTTTGATGATAAGGAGGCCCAGCTGAAAGAGAAGATGAGTCAAATCGAACAGTTGAACAAAGAACTATCCGCTCGAAGTAGCAGCATGAATAGTGTTCAAACTGAGCTGGAGCAAATCAAAGAGTCAAACAACGTGCAACTAAGACGTCTTAGTGAGATGCTAACCAATTTCCTCAAAGAACTGAACGATATTGCTGAGGTACTCGGCACATCACCAGCCTCGACCAAAGTCGCCTCACTTAGTTCAAGTTTTACTGACCCAACCACTCCAGTTCAAGAGATAAGCAATAGGTTAGAAGACGAATTTACTGTTGCCCGTTTATATATTAACAAAATGAAATCTGAAGTAAAAACACTTGTTGCCAAGTGTAATCAGCTTACTAGCTTTAATCAAGAGAACACCAAAAAGCTTCAAGCAACCGAGCGTGAGCTTGATGAACTGAGGTTGTCATTGACCCAACATGAGGCTAAGACAGCCACCCTTCAAGCTTCGATGCGTGATATTGAAAACAAGAAACGCACTCTTGAGGAATCTGTAGATCAACTTCGGGAAGAATGTGCAAAATTAAAGGCGCAAGAGGAAATGCATATTATGACAAGTAAAGAGCGCGAGAAAGAAAAAGACTCGGCCGAGCAAATCAAAATAGCCTTAGAGACCCAAATTGAAAAGCACCGCGAGGCTCACCAAAAACAGTTGTCCGAGCTTCGCGATGAGGTGGCCGCCAAAGAAGCAGCCATTGAGCACTTGAAGGATGCCAATCAAAAATTTGTACTAGCTCAAGAGAAGAATCAAATAGATCTGGACAAATTGAGGGAGGAGGTTGAGCAGAAGACGGCTAAACTGAATGAACTCACCATCATGAGCGATAGGAGGGAGCAAGCTCATGAGGACCTAAAAGGATTACAAGAAACTGTCACCAGAGAGTTGCAAACACTTAATCGCCTCCGTAGGATGTTTGTTCAGGATATGCTAACGAGTGTTAAGAAATCAGCAGCTGGTGAAGACATCGATATAGGCGGATCTCAGATCCAGCAAGAAAAAATTTCATTCCTTGAGAACAATCTAGACAGGCTAACCAATGTACACAAAGAGGTAATTATAACAAACTCCACTAAAGATATCACTGCTAAACTGTACAACTTACCAACGATACAAATCTTCATCTAGCTCGTCACTGCTCATTCTGAATTGGAACGAGAGAAACCTAAATTAGAGAAGAAGGTACAAATGTGTGAGGATCGAATACATTCGTTAGAGCAGAAACTCCGAGAATCGGAGAAAGAACGACATCGGTACCAGAATGAGGCGAACCGCATCAAGGAAATGATGCAAAGGAACGTCATGTCGACACGTCATGCAGCCCAAATTGGTGAGTTGTTATCCCAGAGGATAACTCATGATGCGAATTACATCCTGGACATTTGCTGACCAAGTTTCTTTCTCTCACTCTCTCTCTTCACAGCGAAACCGATACGTGCTGGCCAATCGGTAAACCTCAACAGACCAGTTGCTCAGGCTAAATGAAATGAGAATGAATGAATGGCATAATGGATCGCAGCCTCGTATAAAGCCTTATTTTTATGACCGCAAATCACTTAATTCGCGGAGAGATCAAAAAATTCTGACGTTCTAAGTGAGCGAGATCGACATGAAGCGTTTTTTCTCGGTAATTTCACCTCAAATATTCCATGTTTTCGACTTGAATGCAATCGGCCAGGCCGACGATGATTTCCCATTTTTTTAGTTGATTTCCCTCGACGGCCATCGGATTTCAAAGATATCATGTTCGACTCTGTGTCGCATTGAGAGGTCAATCTAACCTCGGTCACTATAATAGTTCAAAATGAAACGAACCTATTCCGACATGGCATCGGGCTCCAGTCTTCTACCCAAAATGAAAGCTGGGGACCCCAGCCTGTTCAAATCTACTCTATCGGGTGTATATAAACTTCGTGTCATCAAAGTAGTTGACATCAGCAAGCCTAGCCAGAAACCTATCGATGAAATCGAAGAGCCAGAAGAGGAAAGCGCTGCCTTGGAGAACCGACTCAGCAAGACTAACGCCAGGATGATCCAACTTGATCTCTTAGATTCGGAGAACACCACTATCCGCGCAATCGAAACTGAGCGTATCGACACACTCAGCAGCATTAAACCGAACAACATTATCGAAATAAAGGGACCCGTTGATCTAAGATGTGGGAACATTCTACTTGAGAAGAGACATGTAATTAGCATCGAGACTGTTTCGAGGGACGAGATTAGCGCCGTGCAACCAAGTGTCGATCCGAAGCCGTCAGAAGTGCCGGTTGTCCAAGTTGACGAGGACTGGGACGAGGATGAAGAAAATGATTGTATAATACTGGACTAGAACTATTTAAATTTTGATCTCTCTTTTAATTATAGCTGCCCCATCAAGGGCTTTGCTGGCCTTTTCGTTTCTTCTCCAATTCTATGAGTTCTGCTCTCGACTTGTTGTGGGCTCGAGAGTATTTCAAATTCTTTAGCAGTTTCTGGTCGACACCCTTCATCGACTGCTTGGTGTAACGTTTTGGCTTGTATATACCATTACGGTGAGCCTTTCTATTCTGGTGATGAGATGAGTGATTCTTGGATTTCGCCATTATTTGAACTTTCTAATATTATCAGATTCTGTCTTGAATTCCGATTGTTGACTGCTCAATACCTGTGACACTCTGTACACTCGAGTTCAGAGTTCTAGATGACAAATATCTTATCGATTGCTTGTTGTTTCAGGAGGTGGATCACTCTCTCAATGGAACACGCTGTAATAAAATATTCCCTTTTGCTTGCATGGCGGACAGATTCTGTCCGACAGAATACTGCACAGGTTTCCGGAGGTGTGGCTGGCGGGAGACTTGAACGACACGCCCATTATTTCCGCGCCCTTCGAAAAACAACGATGAAGTATGAGATTGGACGAATATCAAATTCTCTGCGGTAATCTCCGGCTTCTCCTCTTCATTCATGGCAAGATGACTTGACAGACCTTGTATTACATCCATATGAGATTCTTGACACCCTTGTCATGGATCTGTGCGATTTCTTGGCAGAGGACGAACTTATTGAAATCGTACCTAACTTCAAATATGAGCAAGTCTTGAACTTGATCAATGGCGATTTTGGGCCATTCGCCCCAGCAATACCGACCCGAGTACCCATGTGGATGGCACTGAATCTATTCAGGCAACAAAAATGCAAGATCAATCTGCCCTCATGGATAACCGAGTTGGACAAACTCAATGAGGAGCAAGCCAATAGTACCGGCTTAATCAAAATGCCTTGCAATCATTGGCGGGAGGTGATAAAATTATTAGAATCTCACAATGTACCCATGCCACACAATCATAGTGATCTCATCGAGCGTAGGGAGGCAATCCTGCGCAAAAGTGTACACACCCTGCTAGATAGTGTCGTAAATTTAGAGGACGACAGAATCGCTCAAGTTAAAATCAAAAACATAACAAAGTTCGAGTTAGCCACCTTGAAGAAGCTCATCACCTCGAACTTATCCATATCAAAGAGTATACAGTAAATTGACAACGATCACGATAACTATACCTTTGATGGGAGGTCAATCTTTAATTCGAAGGTTTTTGATCGTTGCTTTCTACCTTTCGGGCGTTGCTCTCTACCTTTCGAGCGTTGCTTTTAACACGCGGATATAGGCCAACAAGGTTCCTTGGTATATATCCTTCTTCAATATTAACTACAGATTCACTAGGTTGTGGGGGTCGTTTTTGAGCCCACCACCATTCTTGCTCTTGACTGTCATCTCTACGTAAAATGATGAGTTCGTCTCCAGTTTTGAAGCTCAACTCATCTTCTTCTTGAGCCTCATAATCATAGAGCGCATACACAATCCTATCATTAATGATTCCTAGATTTTTTTGCACATACGTAAGATACTTGTAACAATCCTCGAAGCCCTCCTCAGATTGTTCGCATTTCATGGCCGGGGTTGAGAGATCACAGGTAGTTGTTGCATAGATGAGGGCTCCGTTTTCGATTAGCAATTTCACCAAAGGGAGGTTGTTGCAGCTAGCTGCACAGTGAAGTGGTGTCCACCCATCGCTATCTTGAACATTTATGTCGCAACCGGCATTGATCAAGTATTTCGCTACTTCATAATGACCAGCTACGACAGCGTTGTGCAACGCAGTCACACATTCATCATGAGATGCACTTAGATCAGGCACTTGTTTCGAAGTCTGAATGACAAGTTCTAGCTCACCCTCTAAGGCAGCATCGAGCAAGAGTGCAAGAGGATCGAAGCTAACTCGACGTTCATTGCTCGATTTACTCTTCAAACCAGAACTCACGAGTTTCTGTCTTGCATTGACGTATTTGTTAATTGCTGGGGATGGATGACTCTGAGAAACGAACGCATTTGTTCGGTTAATCTCGCGGTTGGATAGCTCAGGAGTCAGATCGGCACGCGAACGGCTTCCCTCGTTGGTGGAATCGCCCGAATTCGTTTGCCTGAGATCTTGAAAATTGAGAGCGGTGGTGCTATTCTCGGATACGGGGTGAACTTTGACGTCACAATTGTTTTCGTCGCCATCATCGGCCGTCGAGTTAGGGCTTGTTTTTAGTTCTGGTTTGGGGTGACCATTTTCGATCGAGTTACAGACTGGTAACAATCTGCTAGCAGATTTATCGTTGTTACCTCCATGTTTATCCGAAGCAACATTCTTACTGCTCCGGCACGCTCTTGTTCTTCTATAATTATTGAGCTGTCTATTCAAGTTATCAACTCGATTCAAAGCTTTTCGTAATTCTCCATCTTTCTCGTTAATAGAACTGTTTACTGTCTTGAGCTCATTAGTCAATTCAACGTTAATAGCACTCTGTTCTTTGGCCAATCTTCGCAAAGCTTTGAGGCGATTAAGTTTAGCTTCTTGAGTTGAGATCTGTTCGATCAGCTGATTAAGGCGCTGTTTTTGACTATCAAGTGTTTTGGAAGATTTTGCACTGTCGGTTGGTCTGGGACAAGCTTTGACTATTGTGCTTGGTGAGGAAGTATTGTTTTCTAAACTTTTGCTTGATTGAGCATCAATTGGTTCACAACTGTGGTTGGTTGCATTTGTGGCGCTTGCTTTCGGGATGGAAGGCTCTAGTTGATTAATTTGTCTCGTGGACGACATTCTAGGAGGCAATGTCTGATCTGAGTTACATGGCACTGAGTTTTCATCCATCGCATAATTGAACTAATGGCTAATATTGGTATATAGTGGGAAAATAGATGCTCGCGCTGAGCGCATCGAAAAATTTACATTTATTGTTCCCCCTGGTCCTGAGAAGATGTCGAGTGGTATTCAGTATTAAATTCAGTATGAGATATACAATATTTTATCTTCTCCTGTTTCAGTGGAAATAACACGCATGTTGAGCGCGCACTGAGCACTGGCTAGAGGCATCCGCGAGTGGCTTAAACCAACGATCATAAATGAAATGAGCCAAAAGCCTCGTTGAGGAGGTGAATAAAAGTCAATTCATCCCAAGCAGGCTGAGGAATCAGCCATGAGTGGGAGCGAATTAGTGTTCCGACCCAACACTGAGAGCGACACATAAACCTTGTGCACACCATCAGGGTTCGAGCCGTTGAGCGTCACACATTCTCGATAACAGCTTCTGCTTGCTTTCACGCTGGGAAGCAAAAGCCTGTTGGAACAGCCAACCGATAGATGGGCCATCGAGATGTGCTTTCGTCCGCTGCTGCAATAAATGATTCAGTCAACGTTGGTCGCTCACTATCTCCACCGAGTGCTATCATCCCCATTTAGAGTCTACACCGAATATATATCACAACAAGATGGCTCATCGAGGTTATGATGAGCCGAGGTTCACCTTCGAGGAGGTTAAAGAAATGATTGAAAAATTGCTGGCAAAGCAAACAAGGGCCTCTGCTGCTGTAAGTGCAGGTTTAAAACGTGTAAATTTCGAGGAGATAGCGGTTGGGGAGCATTCTGTCCAAGGATGTAAGGATCTCATAGAGCAACTAGTTCAGAACACTCGCCGGGTCCGCACTCTACAGGAAGTTCTTGTCGATATCAGAGACAACTTGAAGAAACGTGCATATACTGAAATTATACACCGTGCGACCCTCAAAGGTGACCTGCCCAAAAAACCTCCATCAGCTTACCTTCTCTATCATCAAGATCGCTATAATGAGCTACGCGACCAAAACTCTCTCGCCGTTGAGGTTTCCAAGATTGTGGCCGAAGAATGGCGGGTTTTACCTGAAAAGAAAAGGAAAGAATATCAACGTAAACATGATGAGTTGGTGCGAAAGTACGAGCGCGACATGCATAGATTGGGTCTCGTTGACGAGGCCGCGCCTAAACGACCGAAATCAGCCAAAACTCTTTTCATAGAGGATCAGCTGGGCGACATCAAAGTTGGCATGTTCACTAAAGAGGAACTAGCACAAACCAAGGAAGAGCTGGGACAGATTTTCGATGGTTTGTTTCCGGAGGAGAAGCAACAGTGGTTAGATTTGCACAAGGAAAATCAAGAAAGGTATCTGAGAGAAAAGGAAGAATATATTGCAGCCCATCCGCATCTCAATCATGCCGTTCCAGAGAAGAAGATGCGGGCAAGCGAGAAAATTAGACCTCCGGAACCCCCCAAAAGTGCTTTCAAGTTCTTCCTACAAAAGAAGATACCAGAAGGTACAGAGGGTCAAGAATACGATGAGTTGAAGAAGAGGTTGAAGGACAAATTTGCCCATTTGAGGGACAAAAAGTTGCTCAAATATGTCAAAAAGGCTTTAGTTGACAAGGAACGATACGAGAAGGAGGTTGAGGAGTTCAAGAAACAAAATCCTGGTCGCGAAGTGCCCAAGACAAAACCAAACATCTCCAAGGACCAGTGGAAATTGTACGCCAAGGTTGTTGAAAATCGACCGAATCTCCCGGCTCCCACCGCTTACCTGCACTACTGTGGCAAAATGTTAACCGACATGAACGACAACGACGATGAGCAGGTGCCAACAAAACGGATGCAAACAGCCTCTGTATCCTGGAAGGCGTCTACACTGAAAGAAAGAAAGGCTGCTGAAAAGGAACATATTGACGATGTGGAACGTTACATTAGAGAGATGGACGCGTGGCTTGCATCTCAGACGGAAGAGAGACGGATGCAGGTCCTATCCGAGGAGCCAAAGGCCAATCCTGACTACTGGCGAAAGAAGCTCAATCGGATGAAGAAGGCAGAGAAGAAGAGGAACAACGCCGAGTCCATGTAGACGAACAATCTTACGCGACAACAAGATAGATGCATCTATTTGTACCAAATCTAAATTATATTTATAGAAAATAACTTATTTTTCATCTATACAGTCTAGCTCTAACTACTCTTTACTTTCACACATAAACACTTCAAATGGATTGCTTTTTAGTGAGATGGCAGGATGACTATGTGAGCCACCATGTCTAAACGGAACCGACCCGTTAGCGGTAGCTTAATCACATCATAGAGTTGAAAGCAGTCGTCGATTGAGTAAATTCCGCAATGATTCAGATAGATTGTTCGTGTAAGCTGAGGCACAAGTCCTCAAAAATTAGGTTACAATTTTGAATGTTCCTTCAAGGTTTATCCATCGATGCGGCCTCTCTCCAAGGGCCGATCGCGAATGAATCTCCTGGAGTGATAAGGGATTCAACCATTTTCCCAAGGCCGTCAGATTGTGCACCCCTTTAACCCACCCAAATACTGGCTCTCGAGTTACATTAGAACTTGGCGGGAGAAACGCAAATCCCATACAACGTAACGTTACATGATAGTAGCTATAGATGCTGCGGGTTAAGTTGCCGATGTCGTTCTAACATTTCAGTGCCGCAATCCAGTGAGCACAATCATTGGGCCTATGTCACCAACTTTGTAATGGTAGCAGAGCAAACTAGGCTACTTTACTCAACGAAATACGTGCGCCACAGCTGGCGACCATCATTGTTGATGGTTTTTCCAGAAATTTTTCAAATTCCTGACAAACACGACATTCCGACACAATTACGACTGAGCTGAGTTTACTTTCATCAAGAGAATCCCATGCGCTCTTGTATTCAAGATTCGAATCGAGAATAACTAGCTGGCTGAGACTCGACTAGCACAAGTTTGGTGGCAAGCCAGGCAGGAAGTGGTGTGTTCCGTCGTCGTCGTTGTTGTTATTGTTGTTGTTGTTGCTGTCTAGAACAATCATCTAGTTTATGAACGCGTCCTAAATAACTTTCCCTTTTTCAGTACCTAGATTCCCATCCAACTCACGCATCGCCGACTAGAACTTTAACTGTTGGACCTTTCGGCTAAACCTTTGCTCGTGCTTACTCCAGACTGGCCTCTCAGTTGGGAGTTGAGCTCAGTATCGTCAATATGAATTTTCACGCAAGTAGACAGTCAGAAGTCCACTCGGCCGAACGAGATATGATGACGCCTAGCCGGCAGCAATTCAAGGCTCAATCAAACATCAGAGCATCAACTCTGACTGAACAATCAAAAAGAATGGCAAGTTTAAACCGAGAAATATTAACCGCAAGTCAGTCGTACAACAACAGCCCAAAACCATTCTCGAGACAGGAAACACAAGCACCAGTATTTCAACAAACTGGTAACAAAACATCATTGAGCTACTCTGTCAGAGTGAGCGAGCCTCAACAGGTTAGATATAGTCAGCAACAGTTGGAGGAGGCTGGAGAGTCTAGTGGTAGAAACGAACATAGAACAAACGAGCTGGCGCATGAAACTCAAGGCGAGAATTTGGCATCCAAGTTGGTCCATAAGCAATACAACTCGCCCATCGATTTGTACTCAATGAACAATATTAGAAAGACAATCGAAGCTCATACGGAGCTCATCGCACCTGGACTGAAGGGTATAAACTTCATGAAATCTGACGCGCCCGTCAATAAGCAGTCGGAGGTGTATAAGTTGGTGATGGAGGAGGAGCAGAGGGGTCAACAGGCTTCAACACGCCTTTCGCCAATTTCTGGCGAGCCTCTGAACTTACCCTCTGCTCTTGCTGGCCAATCTGTCTGCACTCAACAAGCTACGAGAAGCTCACAATCGTCGACTCACCATCATTTCAATTCAATGAGTCAAGATCAAACGCTTCAGGCCTCATCCTCAGAGCAGTCGCAAAGCATCAAGCAACAGGGAGATAGTAGCGCTCAAAGTGCAGATCAGATGCCGAGGCAACCAAATTTACCAATTTGTTGCGAGTGCGGCCGCTACATCGTTGGCCCCTATGCAAAAATTCAGAATCGTTCCGTGCATCCCCAGTGTTTCAATTGCACAACTTGTGGTACTTCACTCAAAAACACCGGATACTTCACGGTTAACGAAAAGCTCTATTGCGAGATACATGCAAAACAGGTGGCGAGTATAATGCGAATTCAGTATGATTTTAGCGATAAGCAAGGTCTGAGGCAGCACAGTTTAGATCCATGTCAGGCAGCTCGACAGACCACAAACCAAGAGACAGGACAACAATCCCATAGAACTAGCTCCTATGCTGCAACCAACACCACACAGCAGACCATCCGGATGCAGAGCTTGGATTCGCGCAGTCCGGCCACAATCTCCACTATGTTCGCCAATCGTGGCGGCAGCAAGAGTGGCGGCGAGGTAAGTTGGACATGGAGACCGGCTACTAGCATTGATACATCGACAACAACGAATTCTTCCAACTCGAATGCTAAAACTCTATATGAAACAAACTGCCAGAATCAGGAAGTCAGAGCAGTTCAATCGCCAAGCCCAACGATGACGAGCTTCCAAAAGCCTCAGTTGCAGCAGAAACAGTCCCAGCAACAGCAGGGTCAGGAAGTAATCAGTTCAGTGCAAAACAGGAGCTCGGTGCAAAATGAAACGCGTGTTGGAGGCCGCATCCCTTTCTGTGTCCACTGTAATGAGCAGATACAAGGCCCCTACATTCTGGCCGGCAGGACGACTTGGTGTAAGCTTTGCAGTCAAACGAAATTCAACTGTAGCTCATGTCATAAGTCGCTTCTTGACAGTGGTTTCATTGAGGATAGCTCGCGTAAACATTATTGTGAACATTGCTTCGAAGCCTATTACGCCCCAGTTTGTTCTAAGTGCAGCATTAGAATCAAGGGCGATTGCTTGAATGCCCTTAACAAGCAATGGCATCCATCTTGCTTTGTCTGTGGTCATTGCCACCGACCGTTCGGGAACTCTTCGTTTTATTTGGAGGATAATGTGCCATACTGTGAGCGCGATTGGAACATGTTATTTACCACAAAGTGCTACTCGTGCTCCTTCCCAATTGAAGCTGGAGACAAATGGATCGAAGCTTTAGACAGGAATTATCACTCTAACTGTTTTAGGTGCACGAGTTGCCAAGCTAATCTCGAGGGTTCAACTTTCTATTGCAAAGGTGGAAAACCATATTGCAGGATGCACGCTAGATGAGCAGCTCTCACTCAATGATGTGGATTTCAATGATCATCAACCATGGTATACTGGTGTGCCGAGGAACAATGCAATGGACCTGTTGTCCTCTGAACAATAGTGATGGTTAGATCGAGTGTACGAATATGATCGCTGCATCGTAAGATAGTTATCACCGATTGTCCAATTACACACCACATAAAGTGACAAGGTCTCGTCAGATGATTGTCAATGACCTAAGAGGTTTCGTTTTTAATTCGCAGATTACTTCATTTAAAAGCTTATTGAAAGGTGCTTAATAAAGCGGCATCAACTGGTTCCATGCACGAGGGGCAAATAAATGAACGCATCAGCCAGTCATCTATACATGTGACATGATAAGTATGCATGCAGGGTAGGAATCTGATGCTATCGCCGATTGAAAACTCTATCATGCAAATAACACATTCGCGAGACTTCTTTGAGGACCCCCCACCGTCGTAAGTTCCAGTCGGTAAATGTTGTATGAGACCTATCCTTTTAGCCATTTGAATTTGTTCTTCTTCAGCTAGTTGTGAGACTAATCTCGAGGAAGAGTATGGCGCTGGATAATATACTGGTAATGATTGGTATGACATACTCTGTACAGGTTCCGGCTATAGTAGAATTAGATAAGTATATACGGGTTAGATATGGCTGCGCCTAGTACATTGGACACACAATGGGTGCACTAAATCCTTACTAACCTGGTAAGAGGGCAGAGAACCAGCAACCTGGTCACCTTGCTGCGTGCTTCCAGTTATTAGGGAGACGTCGTCAACTGACACGCCACCTTTGAGGCAGTTTCCCATGTTAAAATCGCGTTGTTGTGGGTCTTCTGAATCTCGTATCGATACTCTCCTCGTTCATAGCTAACCCAAAGAGCGAGTTACATTTCTTTAGAGGCTTATTTGGGCTATATAACTTGCAAAATCGCTTATTTCTATGCTTCCAGTGAGCCAAAACTCATTTGATTGCGACGAGCTGATTAAGTTTCATCGATTGGTCCCTTTCCTTCGCCCAAAAATTACCAGGATGACATGGTGCCAATATAATCCATCATAGGTTTGGACGAAGATTATCTGAATTCACAGATAACTAAGCGAAGGGTAGATGGATCGGACAGAGGGTAAACTTGAGATGAGCCCAGTTCGGCACCCCATAACACTGTCAATCGATCGATAATTTGTGTTTATTTTTGGTAGGGAGATTTAATATTTCCCCGAGAAAACAAAGCAAAATTTCATTGTCGTCCCCTACACGATTTGCGCAATTCAAGCGCATTTTGCGCAGCAAGGTTCGTGCGCAGTTCACCATCAGGTTACTTCTCACCTCTGGTTTTCATTCAGTTATCATCTTACGAGAGACTGGAACTAAAATCTGAACTCAAGGTGAAAATCATCGCCCTCTATGAAATTAAAGTAACGCTTTAGTTAGCGTGCAATGACAGAATCAAGTTGCCCAATGTGGGATCATAAGTCATGATTCATAATTTGCTTTCATTGATGTTTGCAACCAGCTACAGTCCAGATAGTCCTCTTTAATTGTGCCTTGGCAAAGATAATTTCTCACATTTGATATCAATCAATGGCAAGTTGTTGATCAGTTCATTGGGATTTATCAAGGTAGACACTGGAAGGTTCAGTGGCTTGAGTTTTGCCTCTCTATTAGTGTACTCTCTTAGAAGATAGCTTTTCCCCATCTCATGATAGATTCTCGTGTCATTGATCCTAGCCAAAACGCCATCCACGCGCAAGTAGAACCTCGCGAGAATGAACAGGCTTCTGGGCATAACGCGCACCTTCACACTATACTGAGCCGTCCCGTGATCCGCAAGCTCATCCTCATAAAGAGTTATATCATCATAGAATAGTATTTCTTCTCTAACTTTGAGTTTATTGACATCTATCCGTTCGTCAGTTTCCTCGACCACCAAGCATGATTGAGAGTCTACCTGTTGTTGTGCTTTTTTATTCTTTGCAGTAGTGTCCATCACCAACTTGCCTTCCTCATTATCCATCGAACTCATCGAGTCAGACGACGAGTCTGGCTCTGATCTCTGTTGAGCAGGTTTCCTCTTTCGTCTGTTAACGTTGATGAGAGTACCCCTGTAGTTTGTAGTAAATGTCCAGTCGAATGGTCTGACAACACTCTTGGCGAACGGAAAGTCAGCGCGGGCACTTTGCCACCCATCAGCGACGGCAACTTGTAACGGATCTTTGGTTTCTTCTATCAGTTTTAGAGCATCGAGGGCATTAAACTCTATTCCCACACCAGAGGAGTGCTCTAACCTGAGTAGATTTTCATTGAATAGCATGTCAGGCATACTGTGCAGATTCGGTAATGAGATAACATGCCTGCAAATGTTACAGAACTCATCGAGATCACTATCTTGGGCCTTTTTCAGCTCTTTACTCGCTCCTTCGCTACTGCCTTTGCAGGTACACTTCGATTGCAGGATTATACCTTTTCTTGTTGTGATCGTCCATTGACTTATAGGAAAAACGTCTTGACGATAATTTTTACGATTACTGCTGATACTGTGGATGAGTGGATCCATAGCGAACAATAGACTCGAGGCGATCAATAAATATCACTAAGGTGATGGTAGAACAAGTTCAGTTGGTAGGTATCGAGCCTTGATGCTATTACTAGTCAAAGTGATAACCAGTCAGAATTGATTCCTATCTAGTCCTAGTGACAGATACAATGGGTGCTGTGTAATTCATCACCTGTCAATTAAGCTGACGCATTGTAGCGCTATCCTCATCCACAGTTCAATAACTTGACGTTATAGACCACTGAGAAAATTGGCTGGTTCCAGCTAGCGGTGAGTACGCATTGACACTGAGTGAAGCTTCTCCGGTAAGTGTGACCTTCTGTCAACCTGTGGTTTCAGATCGATTGACTGAGGTGAATGTCATGCATTGTCCTGGAAAGAGTTGGACATCTTGGAGGTCAGGCTTCGGCAGGATGATTACAAACGATTACGCATCTTAGGATGGACATACCTCTCAGCTAACATCCAGGGTAACTTAAAGCCCATGAATGTTCTCAGAGATCCACGGCTTTTCATAATTTTGAATACGGGCAGCGCTGTGGCGTTTCGGTACGGTCATATTGAACGGCATTTCATTTTATCGTCGATCTCTTGCTAAATGAAAGGGCATCCCGACCATAAGCGACTTACAGCTCAGTTATGAAGTTGGGGTAATCCATCGGAATAGATGGTGAGATGGGTCTTGGTTTATTTGTTCTTGGCTTCTCAAACTGGTGGTATTCATATTTCGCGCCTTGAGGCATGGCTTGAACACGCCGTCGTGCGTGTTTCTCAGTCGGGGCGCGTCTATGGACGAAAGAAGACTTCACCTATCTCCACTCCGAAGAACCTGATGAATTATCTAGAATCGAATTCGAGCAAGAAAACACAGCCAGAAAACCAAGATGAATCCAGAGAGATTAAGCAAGATGCAAAGCCAAGTCAGGATTGGCGGCAAAGGTACACAACGGCGTAAGAAGAAGGTTGTTCATAAGACCAACACCGATGATAAAAAGTTACAAAACTCACTCAAAAAATTGGCTGTAAACGCAATACCTGGCATTGAGGAAGTTCATATGATCAAAGACGACGGTCAGGTCATTCATTTCAACAATCCCAAAGTCCAAGCCTCTTTGCCCGCAAACACATTTGCTATCACAGGCCATGCAGAGACCAAACCAGTCACAGACTTGGTACCTCGTATACTGAACACAGACTTAAGGAACTCGGAAGAGGGTGATGATGACGTGCCGGACTTGGTCGGAGACTTCGATGTCGCTGCAACTAAGGGTGAAGATAAGAAGGAGCCGACTAACGACACGCCCGAGGCCTCAAGCGACACGACCGCCCCAGCCGCTGGTTCGGAAAACTCAACGTCCACTAGCTAAATAAATCAAAATGATCCCTACGCTAGATCTAAAACTGCATCTTGCGATAAAGCAGGTAGACTATCTTTATTGTTGATTGAGGTTGAAATCACGACTTCCTCTTCTGAGTGCTGATGTAGAACACATTGTTTCCTCTAATAAATGCATCTCCATATCTCCTCTTAAATTCACCGTTTATGTACTCCTCTGTCTGCTCTAACACTATATTCATGTAGCCATCCAAACAACGTAGTATTCCCCTGTAGTCGCTCCCACTATGCAATTTAACGACAACAGAACGGCCGGTGATTTGCTTCAGAAAGTCGGAGGGATTTTGACGCTTAGTGGGTAATGCTGCACTACTCATGATTCTTGAGACTTTGTGTTTTCCACACCTGGTAATATAGCCAGGCCTCCTATATTCGGATACACGTTTAGTTTTGAGATGCGCCCAGCAAATATTGAGCTTCAAGATCGGAAGATTAGCCTCGCTACGTTTCGGGTTGCCGGAAAGAATATTGGTGGCGATTAAAGTTTTTGAGCGAGCGAGCTGCCGCTGTGAGTGGCTGAATGTTTTTGAGTGAAAACACACATTTCTTGGGCCAGAAACCCATTCGACTCACTTTTCCTAGAGGATAGATATCTGTGGTTAAATCGGCTACTCTCGAGCCGATCTTTTGAGAGAACATGTCCTCCAAAGCTGCTGCCAAGATTGCAAATCTGTGGTCGAGATATCCAGCAATTTCGAAATCATATTACAAATTCAAGAGAGTTAAATGCCCTCCTTTACCAGAACCGAGAGAATCCCCCTATATTGTAGGTCCATACTTGAAGCCTAAGTACCTTCCCATCCAATACATCACTGATCCAATCAAGCACCGGGAAGATAACGATTTAGATTATTTTATATACGAGCCGACAGAAGTTGAACTTGACACTGCACGAACAGTCCAACTGCTCTTGATCAAAGATGTTGAAGGTTTGGGCACGGCTGGCCAAATTGTTGACGCCCCGTACGCGTTTGGAGCCTCAAAGTTGGTCGCGATGCGTAAGGCCGAGTATCTCACTGACTTCGCCCGAGAATGGTACAAGTTCGGACCCAAAACAATGGAATCCGCTTCATCAGCTATATCGTCGAGAACCATCAGGTTGCTCAAGAATCAAGTTTTCAAGCTGCCAGTGTCCAGAGACGCCACTATAAAACCATGGCATCTCAGCATGGCCCTCAGGTTATCAGGTTGCATGTGCCCAGTTGATGCTATTGAGGAGTCTTCAATTGCACAAGACGCCTCGCTAGTCAAATGTATCATCGTGGTCAACAATCACGAGAGGGCAGAGGTAACCTTTGAGTTCGATGAAACGACAAGGGACGAGTGAGTGTAGACTAGAAGCTGTTAGGCGAGTTTTGTAATAAATAATCTTTCTAAGTTTAATGTGTCTCTTATAAATTAATTGAGGCCATCAAGCATGTTTGAAAAGCGACTCGTGGCTCCTGGATTGTGTCTGTTCATGGCTTCTTGGGCTGGGCTCTCACCCAGGTGAGAGTTTGCGCCTTTTCGTTATGTAGGTATCGCAGGAAGATTGCTGACCGGTTTATGGTGCGGCTGAACGAGGGCTTGGCATGGTGCTTTCACACAGGTCATCAGAGGGGGTGCTAGAGTAAACCAACTAACAAGTAGTGGTGACAGCTGCCGAGGCACCGGCGGCCAACGGATCAATCAATGGTCTTCCTGTGCTTTGCTCTATTTCTATCCATATCACTGACGGCTAGTGGCTCTCAAAAGCTTCGACCTCTCGGTGACTTGATGATAAACTCAGAACTGAGCTGAGCAAACAAAATAATTATCCCGCTGGTCACATGAATACACTTTACCACTCAATCGATTCGACTCTCGATCGGTCAGCCCTTCATTCATCTCTCTGACCAATAGGAACTTCCGGCTAAACTTGTGTGGTGCTGATCGCAGCAAATTAGTGTTATCGACAAGTGTCTCCTACTCCACATTGGTCTTATTTCGTTCCCGGGATACATGATTGCTCCACTTGGCTACAAATGCCTAAATCATTGCTCACACGAACAAGAACGCAGATCGACCCAGACCGCTGAACCTTGAATAATCAGTTACCAAACAAGGCCAATGTTATTTGTTTCACTTTCTATCATCCAAATTTCCGGAGGTTGTAAATAGATAATGCAGAAATTCGGCTCTCTTAATCGAATTCAACGAGTAAGTTATAGTAGTTAAGCTTATCGATCATCAAGAATTTTGTCGCAAGACTAATGGTCACTGGTAAGAATTGAGGAAGTTGTTTGAAGATTCGATCTTGTGGACTTCGAGATTCAAACCAACTTGGATATTACATGCAAATATAGATATTTACAACCTTATCAGTTTTTCTATCGGAAATACTGCTCAATTTTCTTTGAACATGATGTCTAATACGAGTAGTGTCCTCTGAACCCATTATCAAGTCGAAAACTTGTTCCTGTTGGCAGAGTTCTTTCTTCACAAGGTATGATGTGTTCAGTATACCTACCGTCCATCGCTAAGTAAATCACGCGTCGACTAGATTTCTCTCGAGACCCATTTCCCGATGTTTTGTGAAGTCTTGACAGATATCGTCATTGCATAAAATCGCACAGATTCCAAAAAACTAGGGCAATGACAGCACTTCCGTTCTCCTGACATCAATCTGGGGTAATGGTAGCCTCAAACCGCAGTAGTATACACTCGTCAAGGCGATTTTGCAAATTCCTTGATGAAATTTGCACATTACAGATACAGACCAAGATAAAGATCCGCTTCTTCAGTAAATAATTGATCTTCGTGTCCTGTATATATATAAATTTGGGTAAAAGGATAGTTTCCTTGAAATTGCTCTCTGACCTTCTGGATAAGAATAGTTGATGTGTTTTGCCTTGGTTTTCGAGTCGCTAATTCAATTTCTATGATTCTAAGATCCTGTAAGTTTCAGCTTGGTATGTAATTGATTCGATACTTGGGCAGATTTTCATCTGCAAATATTTATACATGTGTAAGAGTACACATTTATACGAATATATATATATATATATATATTATAATATAACATTCTCCAGATTGCAACAACTCTCAGACCTAATCAACTTCTCATGTATTCCATGACCAACGTCCTAATATTTCCGCGTTCTGTTAACAATGTCCAGCTTTCAGTGAACCCAGTGGGACATGACCGCTTTATAGGACAGCATGCACTTTTGGAAATCACACTTCATAGACAGCGTCTTCTCCAATACAAACACTGCTGAAATCGCGTAGATTGTGGCAGTGTCTGCTTCAAACAGCAGTTTGCAGTGGCAGTAGTTGGTACGCCAATCAACTACTTAATTGCTCCGATGATAGTGGCTAATTCAATCAGATGAGGTATCAAAGGTATTGAATATCGAGTCTACAGTTTACGCTTGAAATCCGGCAGGCAATTTGGCTAGCAAATGACTAAGTCTCGACCCACTCTTGCCTCGAGTCAAATTTGTCGAGACTAGATATAAGCCGGGGCAAGTGTGATATAAGAGCAAGCCTATCGACGATGTCCATTTGCTCAGGGGACATAGAGCAGCGACTTAGATTCGGTGGTTTCTTAATATGGATGTGGTTCCTCAATTCAAAATTCAAATCTAATGAGTAACAATTGAATCTCATTGCCATAATGCACTTAGTTTGTCAAGTCAATCAATAATTGATGAATAAATCACTACTGTCTTTTTTAGAGGTGGATTGGATTCACAAGCTCAGCCCTCTAAAATCGCATATTTTTCCCAACACGTCTAGTCTGTCAATCACCGTTTAAGATTAACAATGAGATATTTGACTCGACGGTTTAGATTTTTAAGCCGCAAAATATCCCACCTCGGCTATTATTCACCCATATCCATCGAAAATAGCTCACGGTGTAAGGCTGGAAACTCGATCTCAGGCGACAACCGCCTGAATCGAGATAGCGCACCCATGTGGAGCATGCTGATTTCACGTAATATTGGTATCTTTGACACAAGTGTATCGTAAACACTTGGGCCATCTGAATCAAAGGGGCTACGATGGTGTGTTTTGTTTAGTTCTGCGCGCAGTGAACGGCTTATAAATAAACTCAATCTCCTAACATGGCTAACCTGTCTCAAGTCTGGCCGATCTAATGTGGGCGGAGTGGAACGGTAGTGACGAAATTGTGGAAAAGACAGATGGTCAGAGTTATGTTTAGAGGCTTTCAGCTATTTGATGGTAGCTTGAGGAGCGCTTGTGTTATGTTGAATGAGATTTTATTAGGCGAACAACTCACCTGGTTGGAGCAAGACCAAAGCTGAGTAGAGGGCAAGCTCGCTTTCAGTTAGCTGGAGTTCAGCTATACTCTTCGCGAAATCATACACCTCGTTGATGAGCCTCTTCTCGGTTGCGTCCGCTGTTTGTCGTTCGCGGCGAGATATATGGTGAAGGTTTAGGGTGAGGTTTGTGGATTTGTTAGATTTTGTTATAAAATTGATGGGTAATCTTGACGGACGAGATGAGTCACAGGAGATAAGAGTGGTTCCTGTCTGTTGAGGAGATGGCGCAGCTGACACAGTCATAGCGCTCTGAGAGGTGAGCTGAACTAGGATTGAATGATAAGAGAGAAGTTATTGACACTTGTTTTTAGGAACAAGCAGTCGGCGGCAGTTTAACAACATTGTATACATTTTGTAGCCACCCGCCCAGGGGGCTTTTAGGTTCGCGCGCCTAATAAAGCCATAAGTTGTCTAGTGAATGCCACCGATGGAATAAGAGGTAAACGATCATCGGTGACGGCTCGAAATCAGCCAGGCGGCGTCAGGTTCACCATTCCAAAACGAACATTGAACTCCGGACGCCCGTTCGTCTACATGAACCGAGATAGTAAGTTCAAGAGGAAAACGAACAGTGAGAGATTGGCGGATGGTTGAACAATGGACCCGCCTCCATTTGTCTGAATCGAATCAGATAACCGCCATCGTTGGGCAGCCCGTTTGTCCGAACATGCACAGGTTTGGTTCCGTTCCATTCCATTCCATTCGAACGGATAGGATTGGTGGAGAGAGATCATGCATTGATTTTGACGATGATAGGACAACAATTCAATCTGTTTTGGCGACACAAGCCGGCTTTGGGCTAGAGGCCATGTGATGCTTCCAATCAAATTGTTGCTCCACGAGGAGATGTTGCGACGATGCACCAACAGCACATGTCGGCACGGTAAGCTAAAACAAGCCCCCTCGGCGTAACATGTTTGCCGCCTCCCATCCACGAGAATAGCGGGCTAGCCGTGTGTATTTGACCGCAGAGGGTTCAAGCTGGCGAGTTTGCAATAGGCAATGGGCGGATTGCGTCTAGCACATGCAGTTGTGCGATACCCGAACGTGAGGAAGCCTTGCCCGTTAGCTTGGCGCTCCCTTTCCGTACAAGCCCCTTGCAGGCAATGCTGGATCTCCATCCAAACCATCGCTAATAAAACCACGCAAACACAACAAGTTTGGAGCGCAAAACGTTCAACAATTGGTCTCACAAGCCCGCTAGCTCGGAGATAGCAAACAAAGGAGCCTGAAGCGAGTTGCGTTCGAGTGGTGGCTAGAATTCAACAACGAGCCAGCTAGCTAGCTTGAGCTCAACTCTCCACTTGCTTCTTTTCTCACTTGGCTCGAACTCTCCAGTCCAAACTAAAACTCTAACTAACGGCGCGCTAAACTAACACTACTATTACTAACAAGCAGACCCGACGCAATGCGACTAAACTTAGAAGGCGACCGTTTGCCGTTCATCGTTCATCGACCGGTTCATGGTTACTATGTTAGTGGGATCAAAGCCACGGGCGAGCAGACGCAAACAAAGTGGCCGATGGGCTGCAAACAAATCGCTGGTTGATTTCATCTCGAAACAAAGCACATTATCCAAAGGCCCTCTCGTGCTCGCCAGCTGCTTGCTAAGCTAGCTGGCTTTCTCGTTCCTCTTCAGGCTCCGTTAGCGAGCAGCAAACGTTGAAAACAATAACCGCGACTCGTTTGAGTAATTTTTCTACCGTTGCACAACAATAAACCACTTGAATCGAGAATCAATTGCTAACCCATCTCTGTTTACCGATTCGCCTCTGGACTGGGTGTCCCAATGGCGCCGTTCAATGTTGAGGGCGTCGACGTGCCCGCAGCGCGGTGGTCTGGCCACCATGTGATAATTAAACGCAGCCAAACTTCAACCAGCGAGACTGGCCCCCTCCAACTCCTCCGCCGCCGCCGCCATCCCGTCCGGCAGTCGATCGCTTATCGCGGGACTCCAATCTATCGCCGAGGGCTACGTGGAGCATGCGAGCTTTGGGGCCGCGCGCCACAAAGACAGGCCAGCCAATTGGACGACAATAAATTGGAGCGAAGGCGAGCCAAGTTTTCCATACTTGTCAGCTGGTTTTGCTGATAATTTATAATGGCAAGCAAATAAATAACCGAAACAAGCCAGTCATCGAGCAAAAGCACCTGGCCCAGGGCTGACTAGCCAGGTTTGGCGGCTCCGCTCGGGCGACAGATGGCGCGTCTTGCGCGCCACCCGGACAGCGGCCGGGCGGGTGGGCGAGCGAGGCAGGCTAACCCTGTGCTGTTCGGGCAACAGCCAGCCGGCGACAAGCTAGCCAGAGTGCAACACCCGCTCGCTCGCCAGCCAGCCAGCCGGCGCCGATGGTAATGAGCCGGCGATTTTGCGCAGCAGCCAAGGCGGCGCATCTCGCAGATCCTCGCCGTGTTGTGGTTATTATGTAACTCGTGAGCGCAAAACCCGTTACTCGCAGCCCATTACCATGGCTGGGGGCTGAGTGGAGTAGCTGGCTTGGCTGGCTGTTCTGTTGGCGGCAGCGGCGCCATAGGATCATGGAACAGCCCAAGTCCGTCGCGGCTTGCGTCTGACGGAGTCAACATGCAATGTAAGCCAAGGACGAGCGCGCCCGTGACTCTAAGCGCGCCAAGGGCTCTCTATGGCGCGGCGGTTGCGGCGCCGTGTCAACTGGCGTCCGGGCGGCCGCCCAGCAAGCTCTCGTTCGATGCAAAGCCGCCGAGCTAGCTGGGCAAAACAATTAGTTTGAAGAGGGTTCAGCGCGCACACTATCGGGCTGGCTGGCTGGCTGGCGGGCGGGCGTTGAGCGCGGCGAGAGCCTGCATGGGGCTGCGCGTTGCGTCTAAGCTAGCCGGCCTCGCCCGCCTCGTTGTCAGGGGTTACAAGCGGGCGAGTGAATGCATGCATACAAGTGACAAAGTGGCCGGCCGGCCCGCCAGCTCAACACTTGCGGCGGGCCCATGGAGGCGGACAAAGGTTTGGCCGCTTGGGCGTGGGCCGGCCAATCGGCGCCGCTGTGGCAAGTGCGCGGCGCGGCGCGGCGCCGGGCGGGCTGGCTGGCTGACAGCGCAGGGTTTGCGAGCAGCCCGCTCGCTCACAGAGCTGCGCCCGAGAGAGCAAAGTTCAGTGCCTTCAGTGCGACGTAACGGGGCGCTCACATTGAATCCGGCCTGTTCCTCTGTTGTGATCGTTGGCGCTCTTGTTTACGTGGTCGCTTACGAGCGCCTCTGCAGGGCCTGTTATATAACGGCCCCGCCAACTGCACCAGGCAAGCGGCCGCGGAGCCGTTTGGCTGTCGAGGCCACAACGGCTGAGAGTGGGCCGAGACCGCCAGAGACGACAAAAATCTGTCATTGGCTGGCGCGGGCGGCCCAATGCGGCCCCCACGGCGCCGCCGTTGGGTCGCGCGCGCGCGCGCAACATCCGTCTGTCTAGGCGGATTGGCTTGCGGATTTTGGCCGACGGCGAGACGGAATCAAGTTTATGGGTGCAGGCTTAGCGGCGCTCGTTAGATTATAGGCGCCGACTGGGAGCATCAAGTGCATTGCCATCGTAAAGGTTTGCGCCGACTCATTTGGGCTCAACAAGCAGCGGCTCCAGTAGATCACAGCGGCAGACAGAGCGAGCAAGTTGGCCAGCCAGCAAGCCGCTCGGCTTTGGTTGCGCCTTGACGCCAATGGCTTGAACTTAATTAACTTCTCCTCGCGGAGTTGGTCCAAAAGTTCCGCATCGAGTCTAGAGTCTAGACTCTAGACTGGCCGGCTGCTGGAACTGGAGCTGCAACTTGAAATGCAACTGCAACTGCAGGGCCGCCCAACGAGCGGCTAGAGCGGCAGCAAAGGCAAAGGCAACGGCAACGGCGACTGCAAACGCAAATGCAAATGCAAAGGCGCCCACTTTGGGCTGACTCATGCGAGCGGGTCGTCATGGCGCTCGCATCGGGACAAACCGAGCCCATTGGTTTTGATGCGGCCAAGCTCGCTGGTTTCCGGAGAGGACGCGTGATCGCACAAGCGAGCGTGATGATTGGCCCGCTCTTTCCGATCCTCCTCCATCTCCTCCAGCGGCAGGTTTAGCGGGCGATGGGAAATGTTTGCCAGATCACGGCTAGTTGTCGGCGCTGGCCACTCGAGCATTGGCTTGAGTGGCGGCCTAAACTGGCTACTGTGTTCAGGGCCACGGAGCTGGCAAAGTGAGGATCTGGCGAGCTCCAACGCTCATGCTCGCCGCTGGCCGAGGGCCCTTTGACAGGTAACGGCGAGGAGAGGAGGCTGCGGCGTCAACAGGCTGGCGGCGAGCGGAAAGGAGAGGAGAGGAGAGGAGCAAGGAGGAGCTGCGAGTGCTGGCCGAGGCAAGCCGGCGCCGGGCATTCAAGTTCAGAGAGTCGCCTAATCTTTTCCTCCTAAGTTGCGCCCGCCGCCAGACTGGCTGTTGTGTAATCGCCATTCATCATCATGCCACTTCTACATCGGCTCCTCGCAACCCTTGACTCTGCGCCCGCCAGCCCGGCAGCCAGCCAGCCAGCGAGCTAGTCCAGCGGCCGCCGCTCACCTGTTGGCCGCTCCTTGCAGCAGGGGCGGCCGGCGAGCGCAATCCCCTCGGAGGAGCCGGTTTCGAGGCGACTCGCTGGGATTTGGTGGCGCAGGAAGAGGGGCAACAATGAGGAAAGGGCCATTAAGTTAGCGGCAGACAGTTCACAGCCTGTGCGCTGTCGCGGCCAAGATCACCTGCTGCAGCGGGCAGACAGGACTCGGCTCTAGCCGGCCTGAAGCCGCAAGAGTTGCGCTCAGACAGCTTGGCTGGCGCTCAGGTTCAATGCAACAATGAGACGGGCGGCATTGAAGTGCGCGGAAAATAAGAATTCAATTCTGCTCCGAGGCTTTTGCCTTGCCTCGGCTCGGCTCGGCTGCAGTTGGAGCCGGTGGCTCGGATTGGAGTTGGCGGCGTCCGTTAGCTAGCCAATGCGGCGCTTCCAGTTGAAGCCGGCATTGGCCTCCCTTTTGGCAGCGGGAACTCTTTGGCTGCGAGCGGCCAGCCAGCGGAGCAAATGTTTACATTCGTCGGCGCTTATTTTGGCGTGTAAAGCGCTGAGCTGGCGCTCGGGCTTGAGTTGGAGCTGGAGCTTGGAGCTTGAGCTTGAGTTTGTGCTTGAGCTGGAGTTCGGCCTGAAGCTCGGGCACTAAAAGTGGCAAGACGCTGCCAGCCGGCGTCCAGCGATGGAGCGGCCAAGATCCGCGGAGATAATGGTAATCATTAAGTTGCGCCTTTGGAGGGGCGAGCGAGCGCGCAAGCCGGATAAGATAAGGCCGCCGTTGCTGTGTAGGAAGCTCGCCTGCGCCAGCTCGGCCCTTTTGAGCTGCTCCCTCCACTCGGCGCAACCAACTCGCCGGCCCGGCCGCCACTAACTCGCTCCTCCTGCCGCCGCCGCCGCCGCCGCCGCCGCCGCCGCCGCCGCCGCTTGCGTTTTATAGCAAAAGGTGGACACAGGCGGCCAAGTTTCGTCTCCAGCGCTGAGTTGGCATGCGAACTTTGCGCTCCTCTAGCCAGAGATGGCGGCACGGTGAGAGCCGGAGAGGGCGGGCAGCTCTTGCCTTGGCTACGGGCGGCAGCGGCAGCAAGAGCTGGAGCTCCTCGGCCGGTGTCGCCTACGAGCGCAAACAATGGAGCGCAGGCGACAGGATATTATTCAAGCCCTGCGTCCTGATTGATTTTGGCGGCGGCGGCGGCGGCGCCGACATTGCGCGCTCTCGAGTTTCCGCGAGCAGCGCGCTCGGTCGGCGGGGTTGCAGGTAAATTTGCATGGCTGCGAGTGCGGAGGAGGAGGAGGAGGAGGCGGCGAGGCGGCGGCGGGAGCGGGCGGCCAACAAAGGGAGCTGCGGCGCAACAGTTGGCCCGGCGACAAGGTGGCCCCATGCGCGTTCTCACGCGCAAGGGCCGCCAACGCAAACGCAAACTGTAAGCGCGTCCCGCCCGCCCGCCCGCCGCCGCCGCCGCCAACGCTAACGGTGCGAGCGCGTGTGAATGAGCGGCCAGGCAAGGCGCAACAGCCCCCGCCGGCCCCAGGCAGTCGGTGCTGGCCGCCGGTTGGCCATATGGCGCCAGGTAACTGTTGCATGCGCTCGCTTGTGCGCGCCAGTGGGGCGGCGGCGGCGGCGGCGGCGGCGGCCCATTTGCGTCAGCGCGCGGATGTCGCGTAATGCGCCGCTCGCGTGGATCCTTCCTGCCGGCCGGCCGGTTGGTCGGCCCACTCACTGGGCGCCAGGAAGCGCGGGGCTGGTTGTTTTGCTCCGGCTCGAGCGTGAGAAGAAACGGGAAATTGGCGCCAATCGATTGCTCTCTGTTTCAAACAGACTCTACAACGCCGACTTAGGCCCGGATTTGGCTCAGGTTTGTTGGGGTTGAGTTTGGCCTCTCGCCGCCAGCCAGCCTCTTGCGTCACCGGCGCTTAGCTCCCGCCTCGCTCCTCTCTGCCCGCCGACGACCGAGCGGAGGCCCGAGGATGCGAGCCTTACCTTTGGCGCCAGGCGGCGAGCATAGTGGGCGCTTGGCGGCGGCGGCGGCGGCGGCGGAGTGAGCGCAACATCAGTTTCGCGCTCGAGTT
>ENA-UOVY01000222-UOVY01000222.1-plant-metagenome-genome-assembly--contig:-NODE-222-length-35247-cov-624.376421_pt1 | contig 35247 bp, 18 predicted proteins | sample MGYA00249840_ERZ761561 | MGnify/ENA primary metagenome ERZ761561 (study PRJEB28882, sample SAMN05720143) | plant metagenome | isolation source: Guanajuato, Mexico | place: Mexico:Guanajuato, Mexico...
TACACTCTCGGCCCAAGCGGCGCCGACCGGCCGGCCAGCGCTGAGCGCCGAGCGCCGAGCGCCGAGCGCGCCACTGGCTGGCTCCAGGTGAGAGCCACTGGCTGGCGGGCTGACTGGCTCGAGTTGGCCGCCGAACGGAAGCCGCCGCTCGCCTCCATTAGGGTCGCCCGGCAAGACTCTTAGGCGCGCGAGACTCTTAGGATTTCCGTTTCGTCAGCAAAATGGCGGCTCGAGCTTGCCGACTCGCTCGAGCCAAGTCCGGGCTGGAGAGCTCATTCACAAGCTAAGCCTTGCAGACGAGTTATTTCGCTCTAAGCCTTGCATCATAGCGCTGCTCAACTAATGATTGGGCCCTAATTCGAGCGGGTCAATTTGAAGCGGGCGCCAGTTTGGGGTGTAAAAAAAGGATTGAAATTGGCCCTATTTTTGCTCTCATCGCGGCCGCTCTCGGTGGCTCGCTCTGGGCGCCCCTGGTGGCGCCGGCGCCAAAGTAACGGGCGGCCGGCTCGACTGGCCAACTCAAACTCCAACTCCAACGCCGCAAGCAGCGAGTCTTGGCGCCGGAAGAGTGAATGGCCGTTTTATAGCCATTATTCACGCAGACTGCGATTATCTGGGGCCCAAAATGCGGATACAAAACTAACGAGCGAGTAGATTGGCGAATTTTAGTATGCATTAAACGCTGCTAGCTGGCTGGCCGACCGGCTAACTTGGTATCTTGTCGCCAACTATTAGATTTTTCCCCTCAGGCTGGCTAATGTTGCTCTGAATGCTAAGTGCTCGAAGCCGGCTGCTCGGCCAGCCGGCTGTGCAGCGCTGACCGCTGCCAGAAATGGATCATCTATCTTGCTCGGCCGCGGGCAATCAAGCGCGTTGCAGGGGCCAGCCAGCGCGAGTCAAATGGAGCGCGCCAGCCCCTCGAGGCGGCGCCTGTTTTCTGGCCCACGCAACACTTTTCTGGTTCGCGTGGCTCGCGGCCGAAGTGGCGCCGACTGCAGTGGTGGCGGCGGCAGAGGCAGCAAAAGACTCGCGGCTCCAGAATATTCATTAAGTTTCATATCGGGTTCAAACTTTGCATAATGAGCGAGCGCGAGCAGAGGAGCGAGCCAAAGGAGGAGCACAACTCACCTAATCTGGTGGCGCTGGATTGTGGCCAGCGAGTCGTAGTTGTTGTAGAGGTGGCTGAACAACAACAAACTGTCCACCCACTCGACGTGCACGGTCAGCTGGCCAGAGTCCAAGTAGGCGAGCGGCGCCTCCTCCAGCTTTGGTTCGTTTCAGTGGGTCCATTCGGTTTTGATTTGGTTTGTTTTGTTTCGTTTCGTTTCGTTTTTGTTTTGTTTTGTCGTTTGGTTCCATTTGGTCGGGTTGGCGCGGACATAATTGGTATCGATGTTTGTTTCCGGCCGCCAGTTGGTGGGCGCGAGGACGAGCAAGGAATCCAATTTAGTTTTCAGCCGGCCGGTTGCATGCGAGCGGTAGTTGGAGTTGGAGTTGGGGGAGGAGGAGGAAGAGGAAGAGGAGAAATATAATTATTACCATCGCCGCTAGTTTGTTTGGCCAAGCAGAGTGGCGCCGGAAGGGCGCCGCCCGTTATGTAATGTTCGCGCCAGACAATGAATCATCTCAAGGAAGTTGGCGCCAATGACAGGGGAGGAATCTCGGCCTTTGCTTATTTGATTGCAGCTCTTGTGGCCGCTCGCCCGGCCGCCGCAGCCGCCGCCGCCGCCGTCGCCCAAAACGCGCCCCAATCCAATACAATTCAATTGGATTACAGTCAAACTTAGCCCGGCCGACCTTGCACATGATTCTCGCTCGGCCAGCGAGCCTCAGCTTGGGCCGGCCGAGTGCGCTGGTTGCGAAGATGAGCTCCGCGTTCACCTTTCATCGGAGGCAAAATCTAGCCCCGCCGCTGGATGCTGCGGGTGAGTGATGACGACCATCCTTTTGTGCCACCAAAATTAGTTCAACTTTTCCATCATCAGCGCCCGAAAGCAGCCGGCGCCGGCGATCAGCCTCCTCGCTCACACACACACACACATCTGGGCTGGCGCGTTTAGGGGGCAGACGCTTACTCTCACCGGGTTCATTTGTGGCCGGCGCGCAGATTCTGGCCACAGCTCGTGGAGGGGAGCCGAGAGAGCTCTACGTGACCAGCTGGCCACAGTGGCGCCGGTTCGCAGCCGGCCGACTCGGATAGTCGAGTGGGCGTCGAGTCGCCTAGCGACACACGGGCGCACCTAGCGCCGTTTGCGGCCCAGCCTGTCACTCAACTTCATTGTGCAACGAAGACTCAAACCCTTAAAATTGCTCGCAGCCTTTGTTTGAATGAAACGCTTGAACAACATTCTAAATCCAAACTACGAATCTGCGAGCTTTAGGTTGGCGCCGAGCTCGGGTTTGAATTTGGCGCCAAAAGTGGGCGGCCAACTGCGAGCTTAGCGGCGGCGCCCAACTCGCGCGCGCAGAGGGCAGCTAGTAGCGCCGCTCCGTTGCGCCACAACTAGATAAGAGGCCGAGATTAGAGAGTCCAACTTGGTTTGCCCAAAACAAGCAAACTGACAGATCTTGGCCAAATTGAACGGACCGAGTTTGTGCAAATGTCACAAATTAGCCCAAGTCGTGTAACCTTGAATCTTTGTTCTTTTGGTTCGCGCGCTCCTTGGCTCAATCTGGTTTGCTGGTTGGCTCGCTTGATGGCGGCGGCGGCGGCGAGTTGAGCGGCCCGAGCGCAGTCGTTTGTCTCCGCCAAACAACAATACGAGCCAGCCCATTCGGGTTAGGACTCGGCTTTCTGTCGCCAACTTGGCCTAAGCGTTCACTGCTGCAATGCGCTTTCATTAGCCAGATTGTGCGGAGTTAGATTTGGTTTCGCCCTCAGCGCGACTTGAATATTAGATTTCATTAACCGATTGGCTGGAGGACCTAGCGGCGGCCAAGGCGAGCTGTTCTCGCCCTCGAGGCGCCGCGGCTACCTGATAAGGCGCCGCTGGCGGCCAGTAATGTCCCTCATTAATGTGCCGGCCCAGCGCCGGCTCTGCTCGGCCTCCATTTGGGCCGCTCGGCGCCGGCCGATGCTAAAGGCGAGCCTCTCGAGCGAGCGAGCGGCGCGCCAACATCACCCAGGCCGGCGCTCGGCCATCTCAAAGGCCCTCCGCCGGCCTCCAGCTTGATTTGATTAGCGGGCCGATGAGAGTTTGTTGTTTACCGCTGCAAGTCGGTTGGATTCATTTCCATGTGCGAGCAGCACTCGCCCCCGACTGTAAGCAAGAGTGGGCGCCCCGATTAAGGCGGCCGCCTTAATTTGCGACCCTTGGCCGGCTGCGAGCGGATAATTTCGTTTGCTAGGGCTGGCCGAGCTCGTCCCAGTGAGCGAGCGGCGCTTCTTACCTCTCTGACCGCAACGTCGGTCTCCATTATGGTTCCCATGTCGATTCCGTCCTGCAGGTAGTAGTTCGAGTGCGGCGAGTTGCGCACTGGGATGGACTCCTTCGCGGCGCCCGACTTGCTGTCGCGCCGAACCACGTAGGCGATCCAAGAAATGTAGCGGATGTGATTCCTCGGGACGGATTGCAGATCTAGGAAGAACAGCTTGAGCCTGAGGTGCTCGCTTTCGTTGTCCGATTCAACGCACCAAGCCTGGAGGAGGTTTGGTTTTTGGGGCGAGCGAGTTTGGATTTGTTAGCTTGGCGATTGTGCAACTTGAGCTCCCCCCCCCCAGACACTCAGTGGCCAAGGCTTAGGTGGCAGCCGAATGGGCCGCTTAAAATTCGCCCCTCGAACAACTCACCTGCTTGTTCCTGTCGCTGCAGTTGCTCACCTGCGGCTCGTTTGGCCGCCGCTGAAGGGCAACCCTGGCCTCGCTTACGGTGTTAGCGCAAAACATCTCAATGTGGACGCGCAAATCGAAGGAGCCCGAGCTGGTCGAGTTTGGCTGCTGGTGTTGCGCCTGCAGCCGCTGGTAGCCGGCGCCAGGCTGGCCGCAACCCGTCGAGCTCTGGCCGGCCGAGCGGACTGAGACGAGCTTGAGGATGTTTGTGTCGCGGAATTGGTAGCCCCGAATGCGGCCGCCCACGTCGCTTATCTGGTCGAGCGATCTCGAGTCGACGAAGTGGGCGGCGTGCTGGCCGGCCGGCTGGTGGTGGCCGAGGATGACTCTGTACTTGACGCGACACAGCGACTCAACGCCGTTCAGCCTGTTCAAGTAGACGCGGCAAACAGGCTCCAAGTCGCGCCGCTGGCTGGCGCTCTGTGCTGCGGCCGGCTGGCTGGCGACGGCGGCCGCCGCTGCAGAGGAGCTGGAGGATGAGGAGGAGGCGGAGGCGGCCTCGTGCACCTGCTGCTGCTGCTGGCCGCCGCACGGAGCCACCAGAGGCACTATTGTCAGCGACCAGTCGAAGGCCCCAAAGGTGAAGTAGTTGGTCTCCAGGCTGATGAGCTCGCTGTTGCTCTGTGCGGCCGAGAGTTGGCGCTTGCCCTGCGCCGGCCGACTCTCCTGTCTGGCCGGCGGCTCCCCCGGCGCAACTTGCGCGATTCCATTCTTGAGCATGCACTTGTACTGCGCGAGCGTGGTCGCGTTCAGCTGGACGTCGCACTCGAATATGGTGCTCATGTTGCTGAGCGACAATTCAAACAGGAACTCGCCGGTTTCGTTGCTGAAGCCTCTCTCCATCAGGTCGGACATTTGGAGCCAGCGTGCGACTCCCTGTTTGCGCGGACAGTTTGGTTTTGCTGGTTAGTCGGCAGTTTGCTCGCCTTTCGTTGCGCTCCTGCTTGGCCTTGGACTTTGAGTTTGTTGCGAGAGGGCTTGAAATTGAAACTGGCGCCATTGCGGGCGAGTCAATCGGCCGCGCGAACTAATTGGCGGCTCCCTGTTAACAAGCCGCCCGCCCCGGCTTGCCAATCTATCCGCTCTGGGGCCGCCAGGAGGGCGCTCGTCGCGCCTGCCCGGCTGCGCACCATCTAACGAAGCTCTCGCCTCCCCCCGAATGGGAATTAATTTGTCGCTAGAGGAGCGAGTTGGCGCGCCAGCAGGAGAAGGAGGGTCACTCTGCTAGTGTGTTTCGCTCGCGCTTCGAAACAAAAGATTACCTGCCAGGTGGGCGCGCGGATTGGCCTAAGCTTTGGGCGGCCCGAGCAGAGCAGTGGGTCCAATTGGCGGCCTGGAGCTCGCTGACGACAAATTGATTCGCCGCCCAGCCTCCATATCGGCGCCGGCTGAGCCAGCGCCAGCGCGGCCAAGGCAGACTCTCATTAGAGGCGACTGGCTGGCTGGCTGGCTGGCTCAGCCGGCTGCCGTCTCGGCCCACAAGTGGCTTGCGCGCGACTAAACCAGCTTGAGGCCGCCCGATTGGGCTTGCGTTGCGGCCGGCCGGCCGGATCAAGCGGGTGCTGCTGCTGCGGCAGGGAGGCAACACCTTGCGCGCGGACGGACTTCCCAGGAGCGAGCCGGGCGCCCAGGAGGCTCTGCTGCTGGCCGGCGCCCATCAATTCGGCCGCCCCCGATCGGCGGGTTGAGGGCCCGCGAGCGAGTTAGCGAGCAGCTTCCGGCCGCAAGGTGGCATGTTTTGCGCGCTCGCACCGCCGGCGAGCTCGGGGCGCAACCAAGCGGCCAACTGCTAACAAGAGCCATCCGCCCATCAATCAGAGCCGCGCAGAGGAGGGCGAGAGATAGAGAGCAAATATTGAATCGTCTCCTCGCTCTCTCCGCTCGGCTGGGCCCGCGAGAGAGTCTGGCGCCTGGAGCGCATTTCGCCAGCCAAACTCTCTGCCTTCCCCCCCCCCCTCTGGCCAGTGCGAGCCGCTTGGCTGGCCGGCCGAGTGGGCGCAGGTTAATTGAGTGGCCGCGCGCGCCAACAGCCGCCGCGCCGCCAAACTACTGCTGCTGCCGCTGCTGCATCAAATTTCCCTCAATTTAGCCAGACCAAATTGGCGCCGCCGGCCCCAAAGTGAACGCGCCAGCTCAATGGCCAATTGAGCCGCCGGTCCAAATCCGAGCCGCCAATCCAGTTCCGGTTCCAGTTGACCCTTTGCAGCCATCGCGCGTTCAGCCGACGCAATGGGCCAATTCCAACAAGTCAATTCCAATTACAATAACACTAATTCAGGCCACTTTTCAGCAAACTATGGCCGACGGAGCCCCCCGATTGGATGCAATTTGAATTCCGTCTTGTGGCGCAAAGGGGCGGCTTTGGGCCATAAGCGCGAGGCAAAGTTTGGCTCAAAGCTCGCTGCTGGCCAATTAAAATGGGCGGCCGCGTCTGTATGCAGAGGCGGCGAGCCATTGCAGCTTGGCTTGGCCGGCGGAGGTGGCGCCACTTGGGGCCAAGCGGAGCCGGTTGAATGGAGAGGGGCGCCCATAGAAATTGGCTCATTATCGCTCGCGCTTGCCCGTCGCTGCTGGCGGCACTTCCGCGGCTGGCGGCGCTCCATTGCAAACATATCAGGTTTAAAATTGAACTCTCGACGGCTGAATGGAGACTGTTGACAGGCTTTGGGGTTGGGGCGCGACTTGCGCGCTCGCACTGGCCTACCTAGGAGACGAGAGTGGGAGAGGTCATAATCAGCTGGCGGCCAGATAGGCTGGCCGCGCTCGGCTTTGAGTCGGGCGGCGCGCAGAGGGCAGGATTGTTGGCCAGTTGCGGTTGCGGCGGCCAAGTCCCATTGTGATTGATTGGCGCCATTGTTGATGGCGCCATGCAAACTGGCCCCAGCATGAGTGATGGGCCTCTGGTTTGCCGGCCGGCCAGCGCGTCAGCTGGTGGCGGCGGCGGCGGCGGCGGCGGCGCCCCTCGCACCGAGCGGCCTGGCGTTTGGCCGGCCCCGCTGACTGGCTGGCGCGCACCTAGCGCCGTTCGCGCTCGCCGGCCACAACCGAGCGGCGGCCCAGCCTGGCGCCGGCCGCCCAGCCAGGAAGCGAGTGAGCGGGCGGCGCTGCACTCTGGGCGGAAATTTGAGGAAAAAGAGGGGCCCTCGGCTGGAGCAGGAAACACTTGAGGATCTAATCAAGTTGTTTGCGCCAATAGGCCGCCGCCGCCGCCGCCGCCGCCGCCGCCAGCTCAACCAGCTGGCCGCTCTTATGTAAACTTGCTGGCTTCGAGGCTCAATTTAATAATTGGCCGGCTCGCCAATTGATTGATGCTTGAAGGTTGGCCCCTCGCAGGGCAAACATCTTTTTCATTTTGTCTGTCAGCCGAGGCCGTGACGAGCGCCACTGTCGCGCTCGCTGTCGCCGCCGCCAACTCGCTCGCCGGCAGTCTAGCCATCTGGCGGCGGTCCGGGCGGCCGGACAAGTTGAACACTCTCGGCGGCCTCCCATTCATCATCGGCGGCGGCGGACGAGCTGGCTTCTGGTTTGATTTTGTCAACGAGCTCTGTCCGCTTAGCGGCCGAGCAGGCTGTCGTCGGGCGAGCGAGGCCGCGCGCCGGTCCACTCGGCCGGTGGAGCAAAAATTGATGAACTCTTGGCCGGCCGGCCGCGCGAATAATCAATCACGTGGACGCGCCCGACTAAGCCGGCTCGCCCGCCTGACGCAATGGAAGCGCCGCCCGGTTGTTGCTTGATAGCATCGGGCAACAATAAATAAGCAAATCAATAAAATTAGGCGGCCGGAAAATCTCTCCCTCCCGGCAAGCCAGAGGGTGGAGCCTTAAGCGCGGCCGAGCCCTTAAGGGGGGGGGGGCTAAGCTTGCCGAGCGGGAGAGGAAGAGGGAAAGGGAATGGGAGCCATTTTTCTCGCTTTTCCCTCTCGCGTCGGTCGCCTAGAGCTCAACCACTGAGACTGGCGCGCGGCTTTTGAGCGCCGCGCTTGCAGTATATTGCCGGTTGTCCACCCACTGGCGCGGCTCCAACGCGCCGCCAAATTGCCCCTCCCCCAACGCGCCGAAATGGAGCCCCCCTTTGGGAGGGCGAAACGTGCTCGCCGCGCCGACTTGGGCCGGCCCACTGCGGCTTCATCAGCCCCGTTTGCATGTGCAATTACACCTGTAACGTTGAGCCATATTGGCCGCGCGCAATTGAATGCAGCGCCGCAGAAGCCGGCCGCCGGTCTTGTGCTGGCGAGGAAGCCGCCGAGCTGTTCCGCTCGCCAGGGTTGCCTTCGCAGGCCGAGGCTTCTGCAGCCGCCGCCGCCACTCCTGCTGCTCCATGGCTGACGACTTTTACACGCACACACGCGTTTCGTCATGGACGAGCCAATTCGTTTCATCCCCAACTTACCTGCATGGGATTGGTGATGGTGAACTTTGCTTGGCGTTTTGTGTAGACTTCGTTCTGGCTGAAGTGTTGCCGATTGAGCAGCGTGAGCGTAAAATCAACCACGCAAGCTGTGTTGGGGCTCGGATTTCTCAGTAACAAATGGACGCCCAACACTCGCTCGGTTGGCCGCTGGAAGGAGATTGCCCATCGGTGGTAACCAAAGCAGAAATCTTTTGTGGTTGCATCGCGATGGAAGTCGCGCGTCACAGACTTGGTTACGATGAAGGTGAATATGCCCGTCTCGGCGCGGTCGTTCAATTTGCTGAACCTGTTTAGGAGGGCCATCGCTTGAGCCAGAAGCCTTGATCGCGCGCTGGCAAACTGGCGCCAGCGCCACCTGCGCCCCCCAAATCCTCCTCCCGCTAAGCTCACCTCGCTCGCTCTCGTTGCACGCAGATACTTGGTGACCACTTGAACTGGCTAACCTGAAACTGGGCGCCCAAGGAGAGGGAGAGGAACAAACTCGATCTCTGGCCCTCGCTCGCTCGCTCGCCCCAGCCCGTCCGCGTTGGCCGCCAAGCTCGAGTGTAACCTTCGTTTTGGCCGCCAAGATGGCGGCGGCGGCGGCGGCGGCAGCAGCGCCCAGCCAGCGCCGGTCCAAACGGCGCATGTGCCCCAGCAAGCCGCCCACTCGGCCCCAAATGGACTGCAATGGCAATCCGCGGCCAATTCTAGCGCCCGGCTCCCCACACCCAAATATCCCTCCCTTAGAGCTCTCTCCCTCTCTCGCTCTCTCTCTCTCGCGCTCGCCATTCAGCCCCAAGTAGATTAATATCTCCCCATCACTGGCCACCAATTTTGGCGCTCCACTTGCTTGTCCAGCGCCAGAGTGGGGCTCACCTTTCGCGTACTGGACGAACACGTTCCATCCCGTCTACTCGTGCGCGTCGCCTCCTTATCGCGTTCAGTTGGCAGCCCTGCACTAGCCTGGCAGTTGGTGTTCGAACTCGAGTTCTAACCTCAAAGCTGCGAGTCCAGCGCGACCAAATCGAAGCCAGCGCAAAAGTCGCCAGCACGCTCGCAGCCTGCCAGCTCGATGGGTCAAGTCGCCAAGGTCACGAGCCAACTGGCCCAACTCTCCTGGCTGTCGGCGCTCAACATGTTTGCACGATCAAATGGGCTCTCTCAACGCGCCAACGCCAGCGACACCATCAAGCGCCTGCAAGTTGCAATCCAAAAGTTGAAATCCTGATCGGCGAGTTGATGTTTTGTAGATACTAATCCTCAGCTGCCCGATTCGCTTGCTCTAATCTTCGATCTCGGCGATTTACTCGAATGGACTCGCAGTTGTCCGCGTCCATTTGCGATTTACGAATCAAATGGCAAGCCGATTGTTTGGTCTCCTCGCGTAGAAATTTACTACTTTAGTTGGAATTAGGAGACGAGTCAAGCGAAAGGATGGTTTAAAAATGAGGCCACCAGCAACGAGGACCAGTCGAGTTAGTTCAACCTAGTCAAGTCCAGTTCAAATGGAACTAATTCTACTCCATTCACCGGCAAGAAGATTCATCCTCTCGAGACAACAGACTTGAGCAGTCCGCAAGTTCCAATCAATTCGGCTGAGCTTACGTGCGGAAACTTCGCCTCCGTCATCGCAAACGATCATGCTTTTGTTAACTTTTGCAAACACAAGTCCAAGGGATAGAGGAGCTAATCAGCCTGCCAATCCGGATGGGCTGCAGCCTGCGGGCCAGAGACGATGATAGCAGCAGATCACTTGTTGTGGTTGCACCAGCACACTAATAACAAGCGGCTAAATCCGAGCCATCAGCGAGCTGGTGGCGGCCGCTTTCGTTTGCGAGATCCAGGAGTCAACACTTGGTGGTAGCAGATACACTATCGCTCGGTGGGTGGCAATATGGTCCGACATACGAGCCCTTCCCTTGTGCTTCCAAGCCAACTTTAGCCCTACGGCTATAGATCTCCCAGTTCTCTCCTTATCTCAGTGCGCTTGTTTACCCCAGTCGAGCAGTAAAAGTGGTGAATACTCGCAATCACTTACATCCAACAACTCTTGCCGATCGCAACCCTATTCTGTCTGGTCCCATCTGCAGTTATTAACGACAAGCTAGCTAGCTATGCATCGCATAAGCGCGCGGCCTTTTCGCTAGAGCCTTCTCCTCGAGCGCCTCCTTTGTCCCCGTGCATCCACCTTAATCGCCCAACCAACCACAATCTTCCCTCGAATCACCACCCCAAACAAACAAGCAACTGTTCGAACATCCACTCTCATCAAATCGCCATCTAATTTATGGTCAAAGGAACAAAGCAGAGCCCGCAAAAGCGCAAGGTTTTTCATTGGTCACCTGATGCACTGGCAGCTCATCGGCTCACCTCTCAACTAGGCCACTTTGAAGAAGATGTCCAATGTTGTGTCTGACAAACAAAACAAACATTTGAATCACCACAACAGTCAGCATTGTTCAGTAGAGCAGTTCAACTTTAGAACAGATAGTAACTCTTTTGGTCAGCAGGAGTTTAGACTACCAATTGGAGAGGCGAAACAATTTAGTTCTATAGTTGGAAGGATCTCACCGGGCCAAAGCTCCAGCGATTGCATGCTATTTGGAGAGTTAAACTCATTCCTAGTCGGAACACCGAATGTCCATTCCAATCAGGTTTGCCAATATGCAAATGAGCAACGTTTTCAGTTTATTGATACTATTCCAGCACAATCCTCAATCGGTAGGATTGAGCCCAAATTTGCACCATCAAGTCCAGGCTTGAATCACCAACCAGACATCAAGTATCACAATAAGGGCATCAAGCGGCCAAACGATTCAGCCGAGCAACCGGTTAGCGTTATCATTACCCCCAACTCAAACACTATCAGCTATCACTCGGTGCAACCAAACACATCAAGTCTCGCTCAACCTGATACAAACCTCGACGGCATAGCTGTCGAGGGGCACAACGAGGAAGAGGTCGAGAGTGACGAGGAGCAAGGTTTTGACTATGAACCAGTGTTGACCAATATTCTAAATGAGAAAAAACTTGTGAGTATGAAACCAATCCTATTCAAATTGATGGCTATCAGACACTAACCTGAAATTAAATATCGTCGGCTTTCAGGCCCTATCCAATTCTCCTGATGTAATCGAATTCCTCAAGAGAATTCAGGGAAAATCAAACAATTGAGACTGATGCCGAGAATGTATAATTTCTATAATAATGATGGACTAACGAGACAAACATTTAACATTAACTCGCTGACGTTGCAGTTAGATTAATTTCGATGAAACTAGCTGACTATGGGTGTTTTCGTTTTTCAATCAAGTCCGTCTAAAGATTCATCACATTTCATATCAATCCAAATATCTAAGGGCTCGCCTGGTTGGCCTGATCGGTCAGTTTGGCTATGGTTCAGTGGGTTAGGGAGCTGGTCGTGTTCTCGAAATTCTGTCCCCGAATCTATCATGTTCATGGCACTAATAATATCCAAACCACGCTTTCTAATCAACTCGTTCTGATTCTCCAATTTCTTATTGCTTTCGCGTTTATCCTTGATTTGGCTAACTTTTGAGTTAATTTGTTGTTGTAAGTTTCCGACTCGGAGTATGAGATCACGTCTCTCATTGTGGATCATCAGGTTGCGATCGCGACCGGGGGCGGCAGAACGACTGCTCGATCTAGTATTATTCGTCGCCTGTTGATCGCTATCCTTAATTTCGTTATTTCTACCAGTGTTTGTAACATCGTTGTTTAGATTAGTAAGATCAATATCCTTAGCATTCGTGCTGATATTAGTGATTGGGGCAGCATTGTGCGCTGTTTGTTGTCGTTGGGGTTTTCTTGTGGTTTCTCTTCTATCTCTGACTCGAGGCTCGAGCCTCTTCTGTAGTGGCTCCAAGGCCCTTTTAGCTTGTATCGCCTCATGAGAAAATCTGGGATTGGCTGTTGTTCGTCTCCTTCGTTCGCTAGTTTTTGAATTCAGCTTGCTGAGCGCCTCTTTGGTCACCAAACCTAGAGCTTTAAAAAAGCTTTCCTTTGGGATGGTATTGTTTCCGTTCCCGTTTATGATTTCCAAAGTGAACCGTTTCTGCCTGGCTGAAATCCTTCTGATTTTGTCCTTCAATCGTTTTAATTCAGTTTCTATGTGATCGTTAGTTCCTAATTCTTGTCTCTCTATACTAAGCTTTGCATAGGACTGCACTGTGTTGAGCAACTTTCTTTGGAGCAAGTCGAGTAGACACCTTTGACCGGGTGTCAGCTGAATACCCAAATTGCCACTCATCACGACCTATTCTAAGATAGCTATACAATTGGAAAGTTATATAAAGGACTTACTTGCTAAAGAGTCCCCCTCGTATGGTAAGATGTTGCAAATTGCTCTGTAGATGTAGTGGCGTCTGTGAGTAGGGTCGAAACATAGGAAAATTATTGGGACCTGCATACGCAATTTAGCGCGGCAGGATTCGCGCTATATTTAGCTCAGGAGAGTGTGTAGGTCGAACAATACAATTTATACCGTCGATTTCATGTGTTTGTTACTCATGAAATCAGAAAAGATAGAAAACTAAGAAGATCACTGCCGAACTATTTTGAGTCATTTGACCAAGCAGCTCATTGATTGAGTTAGGCGTGGATTGGGTAGAGTCTACATTGATGATCTCACTGCTCCGGAAGGGCGAACTTTCCCGACAACCTACGACAGTATATTTACACAACCACATTAGCGTAGTGGATAGAGTTCCAAGTCAAATAGATTTGAAAGAAATCAACTGTTTCAAGTATGGGTGCCCTACTCAGTCTTTGTACCGTCGGACAGGTATGTTACACTCATCTCAGAACGAAAAAGCCTCTCATAAACCAGACATTAATTATAATTCTTGGCCCTTCTGAACAAATACTTAGCTGGCTTGCTGTTGTTCCAGTGCAGCCTGTAGCCTGGCATGTTCGGGATGCTCATCATGTCGGAATTCGACAGCAACACGTATTATGTACGCAATCATGCTACTCCTCAGCACCCTGGTATCCTGGATCATGTTGTCCGATTCAGTTCAGACCAAACTCCAGAATGCACCATTCTGTAGCTCGCTAGATATTTGTAAGAATGCCGTCGGGTATTTGGCTGTCTACAGGATCCTCTTCGCTACAACCATGTTCTTCGTAATGATGGCATTCATAATGGTTGGAGTGAAGAACTCGCGTGACGGACGTTCCGTAATCCAGAACGGGTTCTGGGGACCCAAGTACCTGATCCTGATTGCAGGCGTGATTGGCGCTTTCTTTATACCTGAATCGGGTGGCTTCTCAAGCACATGGATGGTCTTCGGAATGATGGGTGGCTTCTTGTTCGTTATTATACAACTTATATTGATAGTTGACTTCGCTCATAGTTGGGCAGAGCACTGGGTTGACAGGCTAGAGGAAACTGAATCCAGATGGTATTATTGTGGCCTGATATTTTTCACTCTCCTAAATTATCTGATCGCTTTAACTGGAGTCATTCTCTTGTTCTCGTATTATACTACTGGTGACTGTGGTTGGCAGAAGTTCTTCATATCTTCAAATCTGATTTTAAGCATTATCCTATCCATCCTATCCATTCTCCCCCGAATCCAAGAGTCGCAACCGAGATCAGGCTTGCTACAATCATCAATACTCACTCTGTACATCATGTACCTCACTTGGTCAGCGCTAGGCGATGCTGCCGGCAGTGGTTGTAAACCTAGCTTTCTACAGCCTGATCCAAACCAGTCGAAGACACGCTCAGACTCCCAAGCGCTGGTTGGTCTCGTATTGTGGTTTGCCTGTGTCATGTACTCCAGTATAAGGACATCGACAAATACCCAAATGAGCAAGCTCACTATGAGTGATCAAATTCTTCCTAAAGATACAGGTGATGCAGGCCAAGATATTGAAAGCGGAGGCCCCCCACAGTCTAGCTACGACAACGAAGATGAAGAAGTTGCCTATAGTTGGAGCTTCTTTCACGTTATGTTCGCATTTGCCTCATTGTACGTTATGATGACTCTCACGCATTGGAACGACCCGAATGCTTCCGTTAGTGAAACATTCGAAAACTCAGCATCCATGTGGATGAAAATGATCTCCAGTTGGCTGTGCTCGGGTTTGTATATCTGGACATTGATCGCTCCAATTCTCCTACCTGACAGAGATTTTTCTTAAGACATTTCGTGAAGCTCAACGTTTAACCCGGATCAGGCTCGCCATATACGAATGCATTCGACGGTCAAACTGACGAAAAAAGAATAAAATTCATGTGAAACAAACACCTATAGCTCCAAATTTAGTTTTAATTCATCAAAAATTCGACTATCATGGACGCTGCACAACTTTCCATCATAAGATGCGAACTATCGCCTATCCAGAGGTCTCTTAGCCATAGTTGAATCTAGGCTGAGGATGCATCTTGTTATCCATGTTACCTGCTGCCGCGTGCTTTTGGTGAAGCATCGCGGTTAGGGCTGGTCTAGAATGTCCAGCTGCCTGCTGGGGCGCAAAGATCTGTTGTTGAGTGTGCTGATGTTGCTGTATTTGTTGGAATGGCATAGGTTGTTGGTGTTGATGGCCAGATAGGCGGACTTGTTGTGATTGCATGTGCTGCTGGTCCGGACCATGATGGTGCTGCCCTGATTGGTACTGGATTTGATGATGCTGGTGTTGTTGCATATGTTGTTGCGCCTGACCTTGCATTTGATGTTGGGCCTGGAGTGGGTGCTGAGACTGCATTCCCATTTGGATTGGAGGTTGTTGCGGCTGATTGAATAAGTTGTTACCGGAATTCTGTTGTTCGTAGTAATTATTCGGTACAAATTGATTGCTTTGTTGGGGTTGAGATTGGTATTGGAAGTCATACACACTCGGCTGTTGGGGTTGTTGCTGCTGGATCTGCTGTTGCTGCTGTGTAATCGGACTCCTGCGAACAATCATACCCTGGGACGGCTGTTGGATCTGGTGCATAGGCATCTGACTTGGCTGTGAGTTTTGAGCCATCTTGGCCTGATTTACTACCATGGGTTGATTGGCATGATTCATTGCCTCTAGGTTGTTTGGGTAAGACGGAACTGAAGACGATATCATACTCATCTGATTGGGGTTCTTGATTATGTTTGAATTTGGTATGTTAGCGTTAGCGTCAATTACGGGATTAGTGTCCTTCTTAGTTGCTCGCTTCCGTCGGGGTGCTTTAGGTTTCGGTGGGGGTGTGGCTGAAATGGCAGGCGATCTTGCAACAACCATGGGCGATAGCGATCGGTTAGCTAGACTGGGCGGAGGTGTAGGCGTAATCTTTGGAATATTCGAGGGCGGACGGGGAATGAGCTCCGGTGTTCGTATGTTAACCACAGGGGACATGGATGATGGAGGCGGGGGAACATTGCCAGGGGCAGTAATGGGAACGCTAGATTCAGTTGTTCCTGAAGCGTTCAAGTGGTTTTGCAAAGCGTTTAAAGCTGACACCTGAGGAGTTGTGGAGCGACTAGAATCTGACTGGACTGGTGCCAGTAGACTTGAAGCCTGCGAATTATTCAATAGAGATTTAGAGTCAACTATCGGCGGTTTCGCTCGATTCGACATGGCAGCATGTTCAGCTTGAATGGCAGTCTTGATATTTTCAATCATTGTTTCAATTGGTGTGGAATCAAAAAGCAAATCAATCGGTAACTCGCAGTAATCTTCGAGCAAGTCCTCTCTTCCAATATAATGCTCGTCCGGGGGGTCAATACACATGGCGCTATCGTCAGTTGATTGACTACCAGATTCATGTTCCCTCTTGGCCCAAGGCGATCCTTCATCATTAGCTTCAATGAGACTCTTCAGAAGGGGATTGCTTTGTGAGGGTTTCTTCTCGGTGTTACTCCTTTTGGCACTGGACGGGCCCTCATCGATGGCAGGTGTTTGGCAAAAGTAAGCAGTTGAGTGTCGGATAGTATGAGTGTGCCAAGACATCAGCCGATTGTTCTCATCCACTCTCAAGGGCTTCTGCTCCAAACGGACTGCACCAAACCAAGGCCAGCTGAGAGGGGCCGGATTTTTATGGCCCTCTATGAGGTCCCAAGGGCTCACTTCTTGCAACTCAGATACCTTCAGGCCCTTCTTTTTATCTATTGAGTAGAAATTTTCAACCTTTTCACCTTTAGTGTCAACTAAACTTCCCATCGGTTCGCATGTTATCACCTCTGTCATTTGACGCACAAGAGGCATAAGAGGATTGATGAGCTTCATCTGTATGAAGCCCTTCTCCTCAAGAGCAGCCAGCTCTTTGCGAAATTTTTTCATCAAATTCTGGTATTGCTTCTTCGCCTCTTCTTTTTGCTCCAATGGATCAGAAGCATAGGCTGAGTGTATGAGCATTGCCAGCATATCAAGCACCGAAACATATAGTCCATAATCTACCTGCGGATCGACCAGATTATTCATTATAAGTAGGAGAAGTAGTGTTGCCCAATCAGATGTTAAGCTGGCTGATTTCTGGATGGTGTCAAACATCTGACCAATGAGACAAAGTCTAAGCTCGAGTCCATCCTGAAGAGACTGTTTGTATCCGATGTCATCAACCTTCTCATGGATTGCTTGATACAGTTGACTGTTCAAAGATGTTAACAGTGTATCTCTCTCCCTGTCTTGATTTCTAAGGCAGGATAACAGAAGAGATAGAAAAGGCTGAAATCCAAGAAGCGAAGTTGATGCCAAGTTCGAGGGATTAGTTGAAGCACTTCCTCGTTGCGATAGAGTGCGCTCCTTGAATTTAGTGGAAGCTGCGGCTGTTGATAGGTAGGTCTGGTTTAAAGAGGGCAAAGAGTTTGCTCTAACCGAAGCAGACTCCATGAGGGCAGCCGAGGCTTTGATAATACGACTTTGAACGAAGCTAGGTGGCTTAGTTAGCTTGTCCAATAGGGGCTCAATCAGCCAGACCTTGTTTATGTTTGTGATTGAATTTGTAACGCTAGGCGATCCATTCATTGTCTTGGTGACATTGAAGCATTCGTTAGAGTCGTCAGAACCTTTCTCGATACTCTCATTTTCCTGGCTCGATTTTTGGAAAAACTCCACGACCGCCTTCGCGAGATTATCAAGCCAGTCATTAAGCATTGAATTTGATTGAGATTTACAATATGCAAACATGAACTGTAGTCGCATTAGTGATAAGCGCATCGACCAAACATCCAAATTTTCGAACATTTTCACAATGCTGGCAACCTGATCGCTTCCTTGATCGTCGAGGCCAACATCAGCTTGTTTTTCAGGGGATTTGTTGTAACAAATCATGTATAATAGACGTTGTGATTGTTTCACATCGATTCTCGGATCAATCAAGATGTTCTTGTCAGTATCAGTGGTGGTGAATATTTCCGAATCGAAGAGGCATTTATCATGTAACCATCTCTGAGAGCAAAGAAGTCTGAGTATTGCATCGGCAAATTGATGCAGACTAGCTGTCTGGAGATTAGTGTTTTTGATGTTACAGTTTGAGTCCGAGGTCATCAAACTCTGAGATCCATCATCATTTTCCGGATCTTTTCTCATGTATCCTAAGCCGTCCATGCTCATTTCGTCGAAAGTGTTCTCGATTTTAACTTTCCCTGCTAGCTCTGGTTCATTTGTTGGACTGGCCCACATCGCCAGAACACGTATCGCTTTCAATAAGGTGATGTGACACTCTGTCTTAATATTACAACATGCTGATCGTAGAAGGTGGTGGTCGCATAGATATTTCAAAGCGAGTGGTGAATCAGAGCTACTGTCGTTGTCTATGTTCACCGTTTGGAGCAGACTCATTGATGGTATGGAGCCCAACAAACCGCCGTAATTAGGAGTGCTATTGCCACCATAGTTAGGGAAAGCAGATTGCCCGAAAGTATTGTGGGCGTTCATGAGCGATGTTTGGCCTGATCTAGACTGGCTAAAGGGTGTTTCGCGATTCCTGAATAGAGTTAACAAAAGGTGACAAGTCAATCGGACACCAGGCTCCGTGAGTTGTCGGTCAATTGACCCTAAGGGAGCGAGTATGGCTCCTATCGCACACTTGATAATGAACTCATCCAATTCTAAGCATCGTCTTGCGACCAATATAGCTGTGAATATAGCGATATTGTCCATAACTAGGGGCTCTGATATATTGATCTTGCTCAAGAGCTGCCCATAACCAAGATCACGCTGGGCCGAACAGCAAAGGGCTTGCAGTGCCAATATCCAATCATTGATGAGTGATGGACACTTGGAAGTAATATCAGCACACAGGACGGCGATATCGTTGACAAGATCAGGATAGGTTGATGTCGCCGTCAAATAAATTGCATCACACACGAATCGATACCTGATCCCTGGGGCCTCGTTCATTTGACGAACTATTGGAGAGTCGTGAGAGTATAGTTGCTGACGGATACTGATCGTGATATCACTCGCGCTCATTTGTCCAAAATTAGTCGAAGATTGGACACCAGAGCTAGCATTTAGAATAGGATTGTTGCTGCTGTTCGAATATAAACTACAAGCCCTCAACTGGCCTACGATTGCCGATAGGAATGATGGGATCCACTCGTGTTCAAATTGACTACTGTAAGGCGATGGTGGAGTGTGCTGCAGAGCTTGCTTAATTCGTTGGATAAGGCCTGAGAACTGATCGAAGGTTCTTCCGGTCTGAGCCGAGTAGAGGTCATAGAGGTAATAGAAGATAACTCGCTCAGCCGAGGTTGTGCAGATACCTGGGCTAGACACATGAGATACTAACTTATGGAGCGAGTCAAATATGGAGAATAACTCATCGCGGGACAACAAGAGAGCGCAGCTGTGGTACCTATATAACATTCCTATGATGCAGAGCGCGATTGAGTGCGTGTACTGATTCGCGAGTAGCGGACACTTCAACTTGATCTGCGCCTCTATATCTGGTAGTTCTTCAAGTATCGGAATTACAAGCTCCAGAAATCCGCTAACATTTGAGGCGATTGTAAAGAGATCGAAAACAAATGATAACGACTCCAGAGTTGGCAATGAGAATGTTTGGCCGTTCGAAACTCCAGTGAACATCTCGAGGACGGTGATCGATAAGCTGTTGGTTATTATGTGTTGATCATGATGATTCAAAGCTTCAAACTTGTTCATAGTTATCTCTGGATTGAAACCATCCCGGAAGGCCAGCTTTTTGATCTTACCGCCATCATTTATATCTCTTGATGCTCTTCTATGAAATAGTTTGCTCAAATCCTTGATCAATTTCTTCATCCCATGTCGCATCTCCTCCCTCTCTTTACCAAAACCATAGAGTAGGAAGTTCCTTTGGTTTATATCTTGAGCAAAATTTTCGTCGTCGGGGACTGGAAAATGTTTAACATATGTCAGGTGACGATGTTCATTCGGATTCTTGGTCGCCTTCTCATCAACCGCTGGACATGCTCCCATGAGTTTAGATTCAACTGCGTTCTGAGCAAAGTTATTCGTTGACATCACATTCGAAGAAGTCTGCCCTGATTGCTCCAAATTTGCTGGCCTATCACTCATTCCAAATGGGGATAACTTATTTATCTGCTGGTTTTTACTGCTAGCCTCCTCACGAAGACTCCCGCCGAGATAGTCAGGTAATAGAATGTCGGCTGCTTCATCTTGCTGCCCCTCCTTGATATCTTGGAGAATTTTGCCGAGATCAGCGTCAACATCATCTATGTGATTATCGAGCAGTCCATGACCTTTGTCCTGATTCTGTGAAACGTTTTGCTGGGACGAAACGGGACTGAAACCCAATGACCTCAGCGATTGGTCCGCATTCAACCCGAGCTTATTGCTCGATAACGGATCCAGATGAACGCTCTGATCATTGTTGGTTGTGGACACAGTCAGTGGATAAATATTTGGTCCACCAGTTAAACCCTGAATGGCATTTGTTAAGATAGTGTCTGACTCATTCTTGATAGAGTGAGGTTGCTTGACTGAACCGGGTTGATTGAGGTTACTGTTAGGGGCTGGAGAGTCAACACTATGAGCCTCTGTGCTGATAATGGAACTTTTGGTGAGGTCGTTGAACATTCCTCTCGAGATCAAAGTGCACATATAATTGTAATGCGAGAAAATATCACATCTTATCAGCTCGCTGAATAACAGGACGAGATTCTTGAATGCCTTTCTGTTATCCACACTATCTTCTTGAGTATCTTCGATCACTGGAGCATTTTCATCAAGAAATTGGACCAATAGGTTCTGAAATAAGAATTGAGTAACATCTTGCTGATCATTGTTGGATTCAGATTGAGCCTGATCTGAGCCCTTTGAGTTGGCAGATCCATCTATAAAGATCATATTGGTGTTCGATTGTGATTTGGAATCTTCAGCCTTTCTGGTCTTATTTGAACTGTTTCTGATGGCTTCTGCTTCGCTAGATTGGTAGTCGAATTGACGTTTTTCTAATAGTCGGGCCACAACCAATGCTCTATACTCTCCAGTTCGCTGTGTAGTCGTTGCCCATTCGCATAGTAATTTAATCACATCTTCCTCATAGTAGTTCTGATTGGATATTTGTTCATTCACATGATCTTGCTGACTATTACCAGAATGATGCGCAGCTTGTTGATGCTTATTCTTTTTGCTATGATCTGAGCTGGTAGAATGGCTGAATATTGCTGAGGTAGAGCTCAAATCTAATATGCCTGAATTGGAGGTGGGATTATTGGAGGCTTCAGGTGAAGGTTGAATAGTTTGGGAGCTCAAGGATTTACTACTCAAGTTGCTGTCCGTCGAGGGGAATATTTTAGAATATAATAGATCTATTGAGTTGATTGAGTCAATCTTGTCGAAGTTATGCTTATCAAGGATATCCATCACAGTCAGCAACCTATTCACTAAACCGCCTTTTGAATTTTTAAATCGATTTGAACTATCACATGACCACTTCGAATCTACCATTGCACTTCGATGTAGGATTTCTCGCTCAGCATCGTGGATAGACTTTCTGAGTTCGAAGTTGAGATCAGATTCCATCATAGGTAGGTTAGATGGGAGGCAAGGTAGATGATCCAATGGAGAACCTTGGAAGACTGGAGGAAATTTGGCATCGATTATATGATGTCTCACCATAGCTGTGGGACATTCGATGCATATCACTTGTATTATTGACGATAATATGTAGATCGCATTCTTGTATAGGTTGTTTTCGCTATTCTCTTGATCAGCGGAGAAACCTTCAACGAAATTGTGTTGGCTTTCAATAATTTGTGCTTTAACAATGTCCAATATACTATTGGCGGTTAGATGATTATTGTTCGCTGAAGAGCTTGAATTTCTCAACAAAGAGGAAGATTGAGTATCTGAAATCCTACTATCAAATTGGTTATATTTGCTAGTGGAGTTTGTGTTGATCAAAGAATGTCTTGCCATGAAATTGTCAGTGAGTCCAAAGTTAACCAGTGGATTGTTATTATTCGATGATTGTTGTTGCAGTTGTTGTTGCTGAGCCAGTTCGTGTTTACGCGCAGGCCTGCCAGTTAATGGGTGATGATGTAGGGCTTGACCTAACTTCTTGGCACAAACATGAGCCAGACGCCTAGATAGAACAGCTGATCTAGAGAAGTCAATAACATATTCTAAAATCAAGGGACATATCACCCTCACAACTAAATCGTTAATAGGTCTTTTCTTTTCGAATAACTCGAGAAGAAAGCAGAGAAAGTCGTATTGATCTAAGAGACCTTCGTCGAAGAGGTAACGGGCTAGTTGAGTTTGGTATTGCCATTGGTTGTAGGTGGGTGTAAAATCTTCGTGCAAGATAGGTAGTGAGGTCATTGAAGTAGCGGACAAGGAGGCTGCCGAGGCGGTGTGGGAGGTCATCAGAGTTGCGACTGATGTGTGTATGTTTGCCGTGAAATTTGGCTGGTGGTTGAGCAAAGACGATGTGTAGCTTTCGGCCAGGGAATTCTGAAGATGTTGATGAAAGCCTGACCCTACTGGCGTCGGCGATAACTTTGATGAGGACATTGTAGGCGGCGTTTGCTTAATAGTATTGCGTTGTAGGAGAGATTGGGAGCCAGTGAAGGCTCCAGAGGATGGGTTTGTAGATCCTGGCTGCTGTTGGGGGGCTATTTGTTGCTGTTGTTGTTGTTGCACTTGCTGGACGTGTTGCTGGGATTGCTGGTAGAATTCGGACATTCTGATAGATATCTCTTTCAAGTACTTTGTGAGCGCTGCTGTCAATTCCTGGTACTGGTCGGGTACCTGACGTTTCTTGGACTTAGAGCTAGACTCAGACAAGGCAACCGCATGAACGGCAGACATCTTAATAAACCAAACCGCTTTTGCTAATGGCACATGGCTCTCGTACAACTGACTGAACATGCCCTCTTTACTGTTGAATATTGGTATCCTCTTACCAAGTTGACCCAAAGATTTAGTACCATTAGCTAAATCTCTGAACCAGTTATCTACGGCATGTTTCGTCTTGGCATGAACATACCAAATCTCTTTTGTGTTTACAAGTTGTTTCTTCTTCTGAGTATCTTTAAGTGTGTTGATACGATGCTTTTCACTCAATAGGGCGCTGAAATAGACTCCGAACGCATCAATATTTGCATTCTTAGCTGTACCAAACTCATCTAATGTGTTTGGACTGGATAATAGTGGGAAACTTGTGTAACCTTGTTTAACGTTGACCGACGTTAGCTCGTCCTCCTTTTGCTTTGGGTCCTGCGGATAGATGTCAGGTGGGCCAAGTTTGGGCATTGCCCTTTTGAGTGGCCTCCTGATCTCCATGGCCACTTGAATATGACTCGGAGTTTCAATGCAAATATGGTTTGTTATACTGAACTTTTAAGTGATGTCTTCAATGTGGTGACTTGGCCAGCTAATGAGGGCAAACACACCAACTCAATCGCTAATGGATGCATATACGAGCAATGGATGTTTCAGTGATATAGATAACAATCATAATAATGGTCGACAAATTCTTTCTAGACGTCTGAGAGCGGATCCTTAGCGCTGACCTGAGGGAGGAAAAATTGTTTTGTAGCTAAATTAATGTTTAGTCTATGGCTTAGAGTATAGCAAGTCAGTGAGTGAGACAGACGGACGGACAAGCAAACAGACTGAGGTTAGCCAGTTAGAAGCATACAGTTCAAGCATCTTTCGTACACTGAACGACGTTCGTTGTCTCCATCGTGAGAGGTTTTGTGCGCCAAATTTGAACTCCATCTTAAAGACAGTTTGCGGTCGAGGCTTTGGAGTTTGAATTTGAATTTTAAGCCAGTTAGTTGGTAATTGGTGATCGCGAGCATAGAGGGTTACATTTGGCAACATAAGTTTCGCTCGGCAGCCGAATTTTAACGACCGACCGGAATCGTTCTTGCGCATATTAGTGCGCCGCCGAGCGTGAAGTTCGGACAGTTTGCTACGCGTTAATTGGCAGAACATGACTGATTGACAGGCGATCTCGTAACAATGTATATGAATGTACCACAATGTTAACGTACGTACGAATGCCAAGTATTTATGGTTGTTAGTTTGGTTCGTCCGCCACTAGATGGCCATGTGGTGCGCATTGCGCTGAGCTCACCACGCTAAAGTAGGGATGGACTCCTGGCGCCAATCATTGCTCATGCGGCTTGATTGCTGCCGAATCCTCGAAAGTCAATTGAAAATTCAGAAGTCACAGAGGAGGAATCGATATTGAATATTCGAGAGAGAAGTTTGCTACGTGCAATTCGATCGGCCGGCGATTGTTCAAAGAGACGGCGAGCGGCGCAATTCTTTGACCAAGATAGGACCAATTTGCGGCCCGACGGTTGGCTGGCCAATCTCAGTGGCGGCGGCGGCGGCAACCTGTTTGCTCGAATGGAACTGGGCAGAGGGGAGGAGTGCAAAAGGGAGGAAAAGAGCAACGATCGGGCGAGAAAATTGCATATTTTGTCCTCCGATTTGGCCACTATTTACAAGAGAGCGAAACACAATGCAATCGTGACCGAGAAAATTAGACGCAGCGGCGAGAGGGCGATGGGAACAGGTAGCCGGTTGGCGTTTGCAAGCGAGCGAGCGGGCCGGCGGGCGTCAACTCAGGCCAGTTGGCGCCCCAGCTCGAGCTCAGTGTTTCTGTGGCGGCGCTCTCAGTTCAAGGTGCACTCTGCGCCTTGAACCTAAAGCGCGCGGACGGAAGTGAACGCGGATCCTTATCTAGCTTGCGCTTCCAAGCGATGATTTATGAACCCAAATTTTTGTTTCAACTTTCATATTTCGAAGGTGCACGATAAATCAGATTTCAGTGTGTGATAGTGATAATTAGTTGATTATTGAAATGTCAGCGCGCTGAGCGGCAGTTGGCGGCGGCCAGCGGAGATTGTGGCCCCATTTGGCTGGCCGCTCATTGGGCCAAATGCGAGCGCAAATTGGAACAAACGATGGCCTCTCTTGGCCCAACAACAATCAGCTGCTTGAAAGTATTTGCATTACCTATCAGCGAGCAATGCCATTCTCTCTAATTCTGCTCTGCCCGTTTCATTGCTTATAATCGAGCGCAAAAGTTTGCGGTTTTAGAGCCAAATGGTTGGGGCATCCTGAGCGAGCTGACACGCTAGCCTATTTTGGTGATTATTTAAGCTGGAGGAGAAGCCATATTTGTGTGGTCACGGATGATTTGCCTTTTTCCGCTGGCGCAGACTCACTTTGGCCTTTTAAAGGGTTTTGAGCTTGGTTTGATCCACCTGAGCCAGCGTTCAATCGGCCCTTTCCATTCCCATTGGAGCCAATTCAATTGGCCGATAATTTTGGCGTCGGCGGGCGAAAGTTGTGGCCAGCGAGTGGCCATGATTAATGATGGTCGCGAGCTTCCGTCGGCGCCAGTTAACAGGGACGAGCGGGCGCTCTCACTCGCTCGCTCGCTGGCCAGCAGGGAGAGAGAGAGAGAGAGCGGACACATTTTAAGCCGCACACTCGCTCGCCGCCGCCGCCGCCGCCGCCACCAAGTTCCGGTGCTGCCGCGGGCGGAAGTGTCCCGCTCGAGAGGGAGCGGCCGGCGCATGCGTTTGTGTCTGGGCCGCAAACGGGCCGAGCCGCTGACAGGGCCACGTGCGCCCCTTTCAAGCCGGCGGCTCGGCCACAATGGGCCAACATCCGCCACTCAATTAGACTAACTCGAATCACTTGAGACTAAACACGGCGCTCCCAATTGATTTTGCTCCCCTTCCGGCTCCAAGCGGCCAGCTCGGCGGCAAAGTTGGCCGCTCGTGTTAGCAAACTCGTAGATCTCCAAACTCATAAACCAAAACCCTCCTCTCCTACCAAAGGCTGTCCATGTTTTCCACTCAAAGCAAACGGGCCAAGTTGGCCGAGCAGAGTTGGTCGCTGTCTCTCGCTGCCAGCGCAACGCGGCCAACCCGACGGGGGATATCAATTTGCATGCTTGCTCTGATTCACAAACTGCAATGAGCGATCGTCGCCAGAGCAAAAGCGAGAGCTAGTTTTAGAGAAGCGAAAGTAATCATCATGAATAAGTGGTTCACGCTACGATTGTCACACGTAACAACTGGACACACTGGCCCTTGAGTGTAGCCAAGCTTGGTTTGCTTGAGTTTAGATTTGCCATGTTAGACTGAATTGGCTTGAGTGGCGAGAGGAGGGAACTTTTAAGTTCGCGCTAAACAGGAAACGAGAAACGAATGCGTGGCGGACAAACCAGGAGCGAGCAATCTGGATCCAGCCGCCCATTACAACAGCCAGCCGCCCAAAGGCTCTCCCCTTTGCCTTCCACTGAGCCCAATCGTGGGCCAGCTAGACTCTTGGCGCCTCCAAAGGCTGCAAGCGAAGTGTTCGTCGAGAGACCTTGACGTCGCCAATCGATGGGTTAAATGGTGGGCCAGTTTGTTTGTTGGCTCCGCGCCCGCTCACGCAAGCACCCAATCTAACAGCTCTTCCTGCTTCCAGGCCGCGCTAGCGCCCCGCAACTCGGCCTCCAAGTCTGGTGCAAAGCGGACAAGGCCGCGCTCTGCTCCGCTCTCGAGTGGGCGGCTGGCTGGCAGGCAGGTTGAGCCAACAGGGGCATCGAGGAATGATGGCTTGCCGATGGGCCTGTAGCGGTCGGTTTGCGCCCATGGTCGGCAGGTGGCGCTGGCCGTTCGGATCAGTTTGCGCGCGCAACCGAGAGCGCTGGCTCGCGCTCATGAGAGATTCATGATAACATTATCTGCTCGCCTATAAGTCCATTTGATTGATCATAATTATCCTGATTGTTCGTGGTAATTTGAGCTTGGCTTGCGTCCCTCTCGCTGACGAGCAGAGCAGAGCAGAGTAGAGCTGAGCTGAGCTGAGCTGAGCTGGGCTGAGCTGGGCTGAACTCAGCTGAACCCAGCTTGGCTATAGGCGGGCCAGTGATCTTCGGTCGGTTGGTCGGCCGGTCGGCCAGCCGGGCAGGCGGATTGGAGCGATGGGAGGGAGCCGAGTGGCAATTTGGCCGACAGCTGCGGGCGGCCGCCGTCAGTGGCGCCGCCGAGGGGGCCGCCACCAGGGCCGCGAATCGTTGCACCTGGGGCCCGATCCATTGGCCACACCGGTCGGAGGAAGTGGCGCGCGAGGCAGGGGAACGGCGGACAGGAAGCGAACCGTTCGGAGCGAGCGCGCAGACGGGCGAGTTCTCACACTCAGCGCGCCGTCATTAGCTCGCCAGCCGGCTACCTGTTGGCCGCCCCATCGCTCCTGTTTACATTGCGCCACTCGACGCGCGGCTGCCTCCCTTTGAGCCGAACCGCATCGAGCGGCTCCCTCTCGCTCTCAGGCGGCGCCGGCTGCCTTCGGGCGCTCGCCCGCAAACTGGCGCGCTCAGTTTGGTCGCGATCGGCGAGCGAGCGAGCGGCAAATTAGATTACTCCGGCCGGCCAGCGCCTATAAGTGGCCGGCTCTCTCGCCTGAGATTGGGCCGCCAGCTGATCTGGCTGGCGGGCAAGTTTACGCGCCAGCTCCTGTGCGAGCGCCCGATTCTTTGCTCGCTCGCTTGCTCGAACTTTGCGTCTGCGAGTGAAATTGGACGAAAGGGATACACTCGCCAATGGAGGCTGGGCGAGCTTTTGCGAGCAACCAGAAGTTAAAAACTAAAAAGCTCATCATTTGTTGTTGCTCTTGCCGTCGGCCTTAGCAGCAATTGGCTGGCTGGTCGGCGGCGCCATCGCAGACTCGATATCTGCGTGTTCAATTCAATATTATTGTTTGCCACCAATTTTCTCTCGCTCGCTCGGGCTTTCCGCTCTCCACTGGCTGCTGCTGCTGCCGCCGCTGCCGCCGCCAGCCGGCCAAGTCGCGCAGGTAACAGCGCCGCCGCCGCCGCCACTTGTTTCCCCAAACGCACGCCCATTAGCCGCAGTGACTCCGAGCCAACGCTGCTAGCTGATTGTTGCGTGATGTTACAATTTGCAACTTTCAAAGCAAAACCCTCGCAGAGAATAAGACAAGACAAACGATTTGAGATAATAAGTCAATCATTATCGTTTACCATGTCAGCCTATTGAAAATATTAACATTGTGTCGCTTGCAGGCCGGCGAGGCGGCGGCGGCGGCGCTCGACCAATGGAAGCGGTGCCAGCAGCAGCAGCAGCAACAACAACAACAACAACAAGTGCGCAACTGGGCTCGCAAAGCCCTCGAGCGCCGGCCGGCCGAGCGAGGGATCGAGCGGCCGCCAACTCGGCCGCCAATTGTCGACTTACGTGCCAAATCAATTCAAATTTTCGCTTTGATATTATCCGGCAGCGCGAGAGTATTACGTAAGCCGGGCGGAGTGCTCGCTTTGAGGGCCGAGCGAGGCACGCAAAGCGGCCACTTTCCGCCCCCCCCCCAAATCAATCCGCTCGCTGGCTGGCTGGCTTGCCCTCGAGCGGCCCGCAAACTAATTGATTGCTCCCTCCCTACCTGCGAGCGCTCTCGGCGGCTGATTGGCGCCGCTCGGCCCGTTCACCTGTCGTCGGCTTGCAGCGTTCGAGCGCAAGCCCATCGGCCGGCCGCCAGCTGGCTGCGGCGAGCGGCGCGCGAGCTAGCCGTTTTCCATAGCAGAACAATAGCACACGAGCGGGCCACTCGAGCGGCCGATCTAGTTGGCCGCCCCAATTGGCCTCCCTCCTGATTGTCAGTCGGCTTGCCTCTAATTTAAACCGACCAAAACCCGCAATTAGAAGAGGGCGCGCTGCTCGAGTTGCAGTGCTGTTGTTGTTGTTGTTGTTGTTGGCGGCGTTGGCGAAATTAAATTGTCACTTTTAAGAGCAACACCTGAGCCAGTTGGGCCGCTCGCTCTGTTTACTTTGTTCCAGCTTGGCCAGTTTGCGCGGAAATCGAAACTCTAGCGAGAGACGGAGACAGAGAGCAAGTTCAGAGCGAGGAAAAAGCGGCCGCCTCTCAGGTGACAGCGACAAAAAGTTGCCGCCGAATTGTCGCCCCTCTAAAGCGAGCAAGCGAGCAAAAGCAGGTAAAACGGAAGAACAAGAGCGACATTTGGCCAACGAGCGGAGGAACTTTTTTCCTCATAGCAACTAGTCCGCTCAGCGCCGAGTGGAGGAAATAAATTTAATTTACTGAATCGAGATCATCGATTTGGCTGCCAGCTGAAACTGGCCGCCCTATTTCGGGCTCATTTTAGGTTCAAGCCAAAAGTGGCACCAGATTGCACAGGATTCCGTCCGGCTTCCTCACCTGGCCCTCGCTCGTCCTGTCCTGTCCTGTCCTATTCTGTCCAGCCAAAGCAACGGCAACAACAACAACAGCAACTGCGGCTGCAATGGCAACGTTCGGCAGCTTAATCATCATTACAATTCACTCATTGATTTCGTAGCCGCCGCTCATTCACACTTGGCTGCGCTCGCGCTCGTTTACCTGAGGCTGCAGCGGTGGCGGTGGCGGCTGCTCGGCCAGCAACGCCGAGTTCAAGTGTCGTTTCTAAACTGGGCTCGCTCAAGCCAACTTGCGCCCGCTTATAGAGCCAAGAGCGGGCGAGTTTAATACAATTAAATAGTTCTACTTCATTTGCTGCCCTTGCAAGCGCTTGACTCGCCAAACTCTGCCCGCTTGCCTCAACTCGCGAGAGCCACTCGGATGCCAATGACAACAATAATCAAATTATATACCTTGCGTGCACTATGCCCGCTTGGCCTCCATTCGTTCAGCATTAGAGCCAGCAAACTAGTGGATGGAACTGGTAATTTGGTTTAAATCAGAGTTGAGGCGGCGACGCAAGCTGCTTACAGCTCGAGCGCTCGTTTTGGATGGAAATGGGGAGACAATTTTGCGATCATTAGCTTGGCGAGCGGAGGAGGAAGTGAGCTGACTAGCTAAGCGGCCAGCTCGCCACACACAAAGTGACAATTTGCCCAACCTTCTCGGTTTGGCAGCAAGCGAAAGGCGCAAACGCAAGCCAGTGCCAGGTTCATTGACTTTGGTGGTTTTAGATGGGAGTGAGGATGAAACAATGGGTTTCCTTTGGGAGTGTTGGGCTTTGCGAGCTAGACTTGAGGCGTTGCTCCAGTTGGGCCGCTTGGTTGGTTTGTTTGTCCGCTCTTCGGGGGGTGCGAGTCGCGCTCGCCCTCGTCCCTTTTTTCCCGTTCCCGCGCGGCCCAAAGTGCGTGTTAAAATCAACAATTGGTGCGCCCAACCTAATCATTAGCGTTGCCGCCGCCGCAGCCTCTCGCTCACCTTTGGTCCAGCCTCCTGCGGCTGCGAGCCAGGCTTTTCCTCTCGCAACCGCCGCCGCCGGCCGACCCTCATTTTGGTCAATCTTTGGCCTAATTTACCGCCCGTTTCGCTCCCAAGCTCCCGGCGCTTTGAGTCGCCGCCGCCGCCGCTGCCACCACTACAACAATCACGCAGCTAATGTATCATTTTTGGCCATCCAATCTGTTTGCTCGGCGGCCGATCGAGCGACCTGAGGACAAAATATTGATCGGCTACCAATAACAACAATTATCTCCCACTACTGCCGCTGTTGCCGCCGCAGCCGCTCACCTGTAATTATATCACTGGCCTCTTTTTGTCACCAGCGGCGGCCTCTTGTTCCCGCCGCCGCCGCCTCCTCTTGCCTCTCTCAGGCGGCCAATGGGCAGCGGCCGCTTATTGGGTTAGGCGCCGGCCCTTTGAGCGGCGGCCGGCGGAGGTGGAGATTTTGTTAGTTTTATAATTGAATTCAGGGCTCTCGACTCGAATGGGCCTCTCGAGCTGGCAGCTCCACATGAAAGACGGCCGCCCCACCGGCTGGCCAATGACAAATTGCGCCCCCAGAGTCGGACAGGATGCAGGCCACTTGCACAAGCGAAGCCGAACGGGCGCCAGCTGGACTTGCGAGCGCTATCAGCGCGCGCCGATCGCAGCCTATTAATTACCTTCCGCTCGCTCGCCGGCCGCCGATGACAGAGTCCCGTCCCTCCGCACTTTTGGAGCCGCCGCCGCCGCTACTTTAAAGTGCCCGGTCCAACCTGTAGCCGTCGAGCGGCCTGTGTTACTTTGATTGATGGGACACAACGCGCGCTCTTCCTCTCTCTCTCTCTCCCTCTCTTTCTCTTTCACCCTCAGCCAGCCGAACGGGAGCGCAAAAGGTCGCGCGAATGAAAACAAAACCGCCGGCTTCCATTGTCTTTCCCGCCGCCAGCTTGAAAGTCGAATCCATTTACTACCTTTAGCCGACAATGATTGATCTCGATATTTTGCCACTCGAAAGGATGGAGGCAACAAGTTGGCTTTGCGCTCGCCGGTCCAAAGTGCGGCTTGCCCGCGAGCTGAACAATTTGGACCGTAATTAAGCTCGCCCAGGTAGAGCCGCTCGGATTTGGGGGGAACGTTTTTAGCGGACAACGAGGATCACGATCGGCCGATCGGTCCAGCTCACGTCCAGTCCAGCTCTCCTCCAGTCCAGTCCAGTCCAATCCAATCCAATCCAGTCTGGCCCATCTGCGGTCTGGCCGGCGCGCGAACAGGGAGCCACCTCCAATTTAAATCCAAATTCGTGTCTTACTGGTGAGAGAGTTGAGTTTGGCCGGCGCATGGATAAGGCCGATTGTTTTGCGCTTTCAAGAGCACGAACGAGCCCAAGTGGATGGGAATCAATTTTTCCATTATAAGCGGCCAATTCGTCTAGCATGCGAGCGCTCGAAGGCGGCGGCGGCGCGTTATTATGGTCGCCTGCATTATCCGCACCTGGGCCAGGTTCGCAATCGGCTCCCTTGTTCAAACAACGGCAGCAGCGGCAGCGGCCAAGCCAATCAAGGCGGCCAACACGCACTTAAAGCATCAGGCGAGCGCTTGACTTTTCTCACAAGCGCGCAAGCTGCTCGCTCGGCCGCTTCCGTTCTGGGGGAGTTCGCGCTCGGGCACAATGCGCTGGGCGGCCGGAGTTCAGAGCGCGCGCGCTTCGAGGCGCCAAGACGAGTGGCCAGGTTCACACCGAGCGGCCAACATCTAATTAGCTTGTGTGAGAATTGGCCGCCATTGTTTGCGCCGCCGCGGGCGGCCACTTGTCGCCGCTCTCGCAATTAGCTGGCCCGCTTGTCTGCGGCCGCAACAAAACTGGCCAAAACTGGCCGCCCAAAAGTGTCGCCGTTCAGGTGGTCGTCTTTGTTGTGGTTTTTTGGTTGCAGTTGTCTGTGTGACTTTAACATTTGGTTGCAGGCAGCGCTGCTCCCCACGCGACGGCCGCCAATGCACGGCGAACAGTTGGCCGCGCTAATGAACTCAACCTCGGCTTCAAGTTACGTGCTGCCGGCCATTCAATCATCGGCCAGTTGATTAGCGCCCGCGTCAGTCAATTAGATTTCATTTTGATAAGATAATTTGATTCCATTTAATTTGTTTGCCTCCGCTTGCAAGCTGAAGGAGAGAGAAGGGAAAAAACCAACTGCGCATTTCGGGGGGAGGGATTTTGGAAGGCGCTTTTTGGGGGCAAAAGTGTTGGCTTTGGGGATGGAATTGGCAAATAGGCAAATGAGCAAGGGCATTCCAGAGGAACGATTGCCCTAAACTCTGCGCCAAGAGCGTTGATCGGGCCGAGTGGCCTTGGCAGCCTCTGCTCGGTGGGCAACCATTGGCTGCGGCCCATTGAGCAGCAGAGGCAGAGCGCGCCAAAGAGAGGGGCGGCGGCGGCGGCGGCGGCGAGTGAACCGGTTGGCCCTGCGCTCGGCTGGCTCTGGCCGGCGGCTTTCCGCTCTGCTGGCATGGACGCGGCGAGGCTCTCGTCTGGACAAAGTTGCGGATGCTTGAAGCGAAAGCCAACAAGCTGCCAATTGGCGCCAACCGGCCGCCTGCGTGTGTCCTTTCCGCCGGCCAACCTGGCGCTCCTTTCCCAGCGCCTGCTTGACTGGCTAATTATCCTTATCTATTGTTTACACTCAGATTTTTAACTCCGTGTGAGCGGCAGTTGGCGGCCAAGTGAGCGCAATTAGCGCCACTGGCCCCATGCAATGCAATGCAATGCAGTGCAGCGCAGCACAGCGCAGCGCTCTGCTGTGCCACCTGTGCGCTGACCGGACGTCGTTGGGCGACCATCAGCGGTTGCTAATTTATTGTGCAATTTATTCGCCTGGCCCGCAGTTGGCTTGCGTGCGTGCGCGCCCCTTCGCATCTCTCACCTTGTTGCGCGTTGAAAATCATGACCAATTTGAGAGGAGGCGAAGAAAGAAAGATATGCAAATTAGTGTTGGAGGCAACATTTCTTACCTGCCGGCCCGTTTCTTAATGAATTATTCTGCGTCGCCGTTTGCGCGCTCAAGTGGCCGATTGAGCGCCGGCGAGTTTGGAGCGCCAGGAGAGGCGGAGGGTTGGAGGCTGAGGGGAGAAGCGGGCAAGGAGGCGAGCAATTGGCGGCCGGCTTGGCTGGAGCGAGGCCAAGCGGCCCGATCGGCGCGCAGGCAGCCAAGCCGACCAATTGAGCCGTCAGAGCCAACTCGCTGGCTGGCACAACAAACAATCGGCGCTCGAGTGGCGAAATTATTGGCCCGTTTTATCCAAAATTATCGTGTCAATGTGAGGAGCAAATTGGCTCCTCCGCGTTCAGCAAATAAGTCGCCCCAGCTAGCTTAGTGGCCTAGCAGGTTGGCCGTCAACTCGCCCGCTGCTCAAGCGAGCCGAGCCGAGCTCATCCAAGCGGCCGCTCACGACTTCCAGAGCGCAAAAGTCCGAGGCAATTGCAAAGCTTGCCGAGTTTGGCCGCTCGCTCGGCCGGCCTGTCACTGCGCTCCATCCGTCCGCCCGACGGACTCGCTTGCGTCATCGCCGACCCCACGATCAGGCCGCCATTTACATAATGAGGGCGCGCCAACGACAAGTTCGGCTTCATTTAATTGTAAGGTGATTTTGTTTGCCGCTCCAAATGTCAAAGTTTGCGCTTGCAGAACCATCAAGGCGTTAAATGCGCATGCAAGCGCCCGTCCAATTCCAGCGGCCGGCGCTCGAGTTGGGGGCGAGTTTGAACGCGTAATCCAAATCATAATCATATTTGGCCCATTGATCGGCCTCCGCCCGGCGCGAGCGCAACCAACGCGAGCTCGCGCACTCGAGCAAACCTTCGAGTGAGCTCATTATGCGGCCGCGCCGAGTTCCTCGCCTGCTCTTGTTCGCGCCGCCGGAAGTGCAGCTGAACGCCCCGCTGGCTCCAAGCCAATTTGTTGCAGCGCTGGCCGCTCGCTCGAGTTCCAAGCGCAACTCTAGCCGCGCAGACAAGTGCGCGCCCGCAAGCCAACAACAAAAGGTGATCGCTGATCGCAACTCGTCCGCCTGCTCGCTCGCCGGCCAAAGCGCCAGAAGTGGACTTGAAAAGCTCGAATCACAAAACTGAACCCAGTTGGACTGAGCTCGAGCTCGGCTGAATTGAGCCAGCGTGCTGCAATGCGATCTAATGCGATCCAATGCAACATTAACGTGCAACATTTACGTGGCCGCCGAACGGAAGTAGCGCGCAATGGATTCCGTGGAGGAGGGGGGGGGGCAATTCAATTGCAAGTTGGGACTCGTTTACTGGCCAAAGTGGGGCCGGTTGCGCGACGAGAGCGGCAGCGGCGGCGGCGACTCAACCAGCGCCGACAGACAGATCACTTAAAGTGAGAGGGACGATTCCAACCGGAAAAGTGCGCGCCCGCTGCAAATGCATCCGGCGCCGCGAGTTGGGCCGCCGGTCACACTCGGCAGTTGCATTATGCCGCCCGCTTTGGCCGGCCGGCCGGCGGCGAGGGCGCAAAAAGGGCAGAGCCGGGACATTTAACTCGTCGTCCCCGTTGGCAGCGGCAGGAGCGCGCACAGGACTGGCCGCTCGTCTCGCTGGCCAGTTTGCGCGCCGTATTTTAAACTCCCGCTGCTGGCGCCCCCCCCCCTCCTCGGCCAGGCCGCTCATATAGAGCGCGCTCGTGGGCGGCGCCGGCCAACAATGAGCAAACAAGGAGCGCGAGTCAGTGTAAGCGGCGCCATTAGGCCCAATCGGCCGGCCGCCCGCCCGCTTATAGGCCACTTCCTGCGCGCCGGCCGCTTGCGGTCTCGTTTGGTCCATCTAAATATGGCCAAAGCGGAGTGGCAAGGTCGGCGCGCCCGCCACTCCGCTTCGGCGCCGCTCGAGTCCGATGGACATGCACTCAAACGACTTGGCCTCTATCATTAGGCGCAAGCCGAGACGGCGCCGCTCATCGCCATTGCTGCTCCTCCTCCTCCTCCTTTTGCTCCCTTATTGCATTAGCTCGTCTCGGCCGGCGGCTCCTTTATATAGTTTAAATAGAGCGGCCGATTGAAACTTGATAGACCAAATTGAATTGAGTTTGGCCCAAATTGGAGCCAGCCAATTGAATTGAGCCGGCCGAGCGAGCGCCTCTTCCTGTCTGGCCGCAAGTGTAATGGATAATTTCCAATTTTGTGCACTTGAGATGACACGATTTGTGGGCAAAGTTTGGCCGCTTGGCTCGCAAACAAGTGGCGTTAAACTCGCAGTCACGAGCGTCCGTGTCCGGCGGGCTGAGTTTGGCCGCCGCCAACGCCAGTGGAGCCGCCGAGCCGAGTTGAGCAGAGCAGAGCAGAGCAGAGCTTAGCTGAGCTGAGCGGGGAGCCAAACTGGG
>ENA-UOVY01000228-UOVY01000228.1-plant-metagenome-genome-assembly--contig:-NODE-228-length-34726-cov-665.291714_pt1 | contig 34726 bp, 21 predicted proteins | sample MGYA00249840_ERZ761561 | MGnify/ENA primary metagenome ERZ761561 (study PRJEB28882, sample SAMN05720143) | plant metagenome | isolation source: Guanajuato, Mexico | place: Mexico:Guanajuato, Mexico...
TGAAACGAGCTAAAGCTCATTTTTGCATCCAAATCTAAACTATACATCAAATTTCCTCTTAACCGGCGCAAGAGATTCATTTGTTTGATTAGTTCTTGGTTGTGCTTCAAATCGAGACCTAGTTTTTTTGTTCTATAGAACATCTTCTTTCTTCGCAAGAGATAGACTCGTTGTTGACAACTCTCGAGCTTGCTCAGTAGATTTCGCATACTTCTTGTGTATCCAATGAATCTCTTGTCACCTAATGGTCTACATACAGTGATAACTTGTTGAACATCAAGCAATTGTTTATATAGTATATCTGAAATAAAGTTCATACGATCTTTGATTTGCGCCGAAGGCTTTGTTGTCCATCCTGAACATATCCTCTCCAAGCCAAGGCATCTTATAAACAAGAAGTTTGTTCTCTTCATTCGGCTAACCTCAATTCTCTGGACAAGTTTTACTTTTCGTTCTAAATCGCGCGTTTTCGCAAGAACAATACGGTGGCCTGTCTTGCCCTCTAATTTCTCTATACTGAAACTGTTCCATATTGAGAATGATTTCGCACCAACCAAGATCAAATCTACGTGAGAACTTTCACCTGCACGCTTGGAGTATGTGGGTCCAGATTCGAGCCGATTCAAACATTGAAGTTTTGCCATTTTCATGAACCTCGTTATGGCCCTACCTCTGGTGTATTTGAGGGATAGAACTGCTCTGATTTTCGTGTGACGACCATCTAAAGAAAACCCAAATCTCGGACGATCCCATTGAGGTGATGAAGCATTAAAGTCACCCGCTACAACTATCTTTGACCAATTGGGTGCAGCTGATTTGTAAATCCAATCTAGAATCAGAGATGTTTCCTTGTGCGTTGATTTAGGTTTCACATATACGTTGTACAAGGGAACTTTCTTGCCTGTCGCAGTTGTCATTAGAACCCCGAGAACTGTGGATTCAATAGAGTCAAGCTGAGATCTATATTCGTTATCAGGTTCGATCAACTGGGCTGCTATGTTATCTCTCACTAGAGTGATACTATGAATGTGTAACTTGTTTCCCTGGTCTTCGATCGGCATAAGGAAGAAATGACGATAGTTGGGCGCTATGATCCGACAGTTGAGTTCTAAGTCTTTGAGCTTTAATTTGGGCATATCCTGGATCAGTACTGCTTGTGGATTGTTAGATTTAACATGATTCTCGAGAGACATGAGCGAGTCCTTACTTCTGTCGATGTTAATGGACATGAGAGTTGCTGGTTGCATGGTTTTTTGTCCTTTTAAGCTTGTTCTAAGGGCTTGATGCGATAAATAACAATGAAATGCACAGAGAAGATAGATGTCTGGCTGGACTCGTAATTGAGTGCAAGAATTCGACAATGTTGAGTTATCAATAACAATGGAGAGCAAATAACAAGTTGATAAATTTGAGAAAGTTTGAGCATGCTTCATGTACGTGTATAAGAATGCTCTCTTGGTATGGGCATGCTCTTTTTCTCTATGTATCAGTATAAAAGATCTCGCCTCGGGCCGTATCTAAAGCATGACAAATCACTTTGAACATCGGGTCAGTTTGCCCGAGTGTGCACTTTCGCCCGAACACGCACCCTCGCCCGACCACTATATGTTCCCCTTTCTCGCACCACTCTCTAGTTAATCAAACTGATAAAAATTTTGTCAGCAACGGCAGGAAAGTATCTCGGCATGATAATTTACCGGAGGACATATAGATGATCGTTCGGCACCATGAGATAGCCTCACTAACAAGACTCTCAAATTGCCATTTGTGCCAACAACTGCCCTCCTTTTTACTTGATTCGAACTAGAGAATCGCATTCTAGCGGCAGTTGTGCTCATAAGTAAAGTTTTTTCATGTCAATGGACACTAGCTAAGTCTGCAGATTGCCTAGATGCCTGAAGAACGGGGATGCTGGACTAAGTTCGGTGACAAATTCGACCCAGCGCAAGTCTGTGATCAGCAGAACCAGTAAATCAAACGTATTCGGTCGGCGATTAGACCAAGGTGTCAATCAAGGTGTGGCATACACTGTCCTCTCGATAGATATAAGGAATGCGCGAAGCAATCAATTCAGGACGGTCAAGACTCAAATCGTGATCAGTTTGTACGGACCTATCTTATAGATCTTAAAGAGAGCGATTGCGATAGAAATACCGGTATAAAGTCGGGCGAACTTGCAGTTCCGGGCAAACTTGTGGAGAGGACCCGAAGCCGCAAGCACGTCCGTGGCACTTAGATGCAGGAGATCTCCTAACAGATAATTCTCTTAGGCTTCACTCTGCCATCATCACGTGATGGAAATTTTAAAGCTTCTCCCGACACATCTCAATTTTAGCATCCTCTGTGCTTCCAATGTCACCTTCGCACAGAAAATGGGGTGGGTTTTTTTCCATCGGCCTACCAATGACAATCAGATCAGACGTGCTCAGCTCTGATCTTGATCTAATGCGAAGCCGAGGCTCAAGTCTCCGCGCACAAGTTGGAAGACTTTCTTCAGCTTTAACACCGTAGAGACCGGAAGCCAAGATCGCTGTGCGAGATTCTTCTCTCACTGACTATTTAAGTGGAGCGTTCCTGCTCATTGATCAACACAATGAATTCAATATCAAGACCAGTACATTGAAATCAGTAAATATCAAGTCGAACCTGTCACTAATTAAAATTCTTCTCTTTATACCCTATTACAGGTCAGCACAGAGGCCATTCACCGACAGCATGTTTACCAGGACAGGAGAGATCACCGTAAGGACACAATCAACGGGAAAATTCTATGGACCATACCAGGATAATCAGGACCTACTCAATCAACCAGGACAAGGCTTACACGACGGACTGCACCTGAGGAGGGCCAAGGAGCCAGGACTTCGAGATCGCTTCGATGACCAAGGCCAGCCCGCCTAGAGAGGGAGATAAACGCTAATGACTAGTCTCAGGATTAGCCAAAATCGTGCACGGGCAAGTCTCGCCCGTGCACTTGATCCGAAAATAGAGGCGGCAGAGGGCGGGAGAAACGCGCGTCGCCTGGAGTTGAGTTCATTTTCTAGCAGTGTAACGTAAAAGTCTGCGAAACTCAAAACCAAAAATAAATACACACTCTCTGCTAAGGTTGTCACGTGCTCTCACGGAATTAATCAGAATCTCACCGAAACTATGGAAAATCCTCCGTCAAAATCTATTAATTGTTGCTTCTGTGATAAGGATCTCTCACAAAAGACTTGTTCCAAACCTAGCGTTACAGTCAGATACAAATGCCCTGGTTGCGAGAGGGTGTATTGTTCAGCGGATTGTTTCGGTGGTCACAAAGAAAAATTTTCGTGTTCTGGTGTTCGAAACAAAACCCCGTATATTCATCTGGCCAATTTCGACCAGAAACAATTTATTGACGATTACTTGTTTTTAGAGGAGGTGAACAACAGAATTGATTCTGCTCATCGATCGTTGTCTGAATCAACAAAAGGGATTAGTCGGAGTAACATATCAAAGAAGAGAAAGTGGCGATCTAGAGTGAGAAGGCAAAATAAGAAGAAAACAGCCATCGAATGATACTCACAAGAAATGAATATAAACTTTCGCAACCAGCGTCTTCTTCAGGGCTACGACTTTTTGCAAGCGCATTCAGATACAAAGCCTTTGAAGGTAATGGTTCACGAGTTTATTCAATCGGTCGTATTCACTCCTTTTCCACAAGATAGCGAATTACAAGTAGAGCGTCTAACATTAGCGGGTAGTATTTATGAGAGTATTGGGTTCAAGAGAAAGGCGGCATTCTACAGAAGATTTGCAGCTCTCAAGTCTGTCACTGTGCAATCTAACTGGCAAGCTTGCTACGATTCTCTTCTCAGTTCGCTCGAAGGATTTGGCTTGACCCTCGACCCCATAATGTACGAGAGAGCTTTGACGGATAAGTGCAGTTCAGTTTGGCCCGGTTTACATGTCCAACTGATTGAAGAGTTGATAACTTGTTGTAAAAAGATACAGAATGTGCAAGCTGGAACTCTTGCCATAAGGCATATGAGTTTCATGCTGCATACGCTGGACTTCTATCTACCTGTCTCAAAAAAGCGCGATCTCGCCAAAGAGCTCGAGGAGGCCTCAACCATATTTGGTGAAGATTCACCTGTGCCATTGAAACTCAGTAGTGGGTTTGTAATTCCAACCGTAAACCTCACGAGGTATCCCCTATGCGTGAAGCTCGAGCCTCTCGCCCTCCCTGTGCCATTGAGACCAATACGGCTTCTCCAACTACGGCGAAGATCCTTGTTAACTCCAACTGCTGAAGACAAACTAGACAACCCATTTATATTTACACCGATAACAAGTCATAATTCGTTATCGACGTTCGAGACGAGAAGAACAGGTTCGAATTCCTTGATTACTGAGGTTATTTGGGCCCAAGATGAGCCTTGTGCTACCCTCATGGTCTTGAAAAATACTATGCCCTTTGAACTGAGAGTGAGTTCGATAAAACTTCTCACAGATGGAGTGCCCTTAGAAATCAAGCCGTCTAGTCTAAACTTAGAACCCGATTCGGAAGTGCAAACTCCTATTCAATTGATTGGTGTACCCAGACAGCTACCTAGAACGGCGGACGATTCTACAGCTGTTCCCAATAGGTTGGAAATCTTCGGCTACTCGACACATCTCCTTGGAGTCAAAAGTAATTGTCGACTAGACATGATACCAAACACTAAATTCCCGAATCAGTATATTGTTGAAGTTTCACCACCCTTACCCAAATTACAATTCCAAGTGCTCGATGTCACAGAAAAGATCTCAGCCGAATCGACACCTGCTGATCAAGTCGGCAAAGATTTGGTGGTCATGAAGATTAAGACTGTGGTCAACCTAGAAGATACGATTAGCTTCAAGCTTTCTATATTTAATGAGAGTAAAGTAGATGTAGACTACCTATATATCAAAGAAGAGCAGCAACGCTCACAATCTCCCTCATGCAAGAAGTTTTTGTCGTGGGATGATGAGACACTCGATGGTCTAAGCTTATCACCTCTCAAGGCAGGTCAGAATCTCGACCTTACCGTTTCGCTCGAATTAAACGAAGAGCTTTTCCGCAACACAGTATCACTAACGAATTTATTAAACATCGAATACAGCGGAGGGCTGGCTCTTAAGGAAATGTATTGCAGAAAGTGTGCAATTGAGATTTCTGCCATGAGGGCTGACAGAACTGAGAAGGCTCGAGAGTCAGAGGAGCCTAGTTCGCAATGAGCGTTCAGTCTGCTTGCACAGCTCAAGTTGGAGTGAAAATAAAGACGCATGAGTTTCTGATTCGAATTTGTCGTTTTCAAATAATGCTTGCTCTAAATATTATGTCCTGATTCTTGTGGGCTGGACGACTTGAATCACAACTGATCAGCAGAATGGCTACTCTTTGCCAAGTTCATAGATCCCTACTGTCCCCCAGAGCACTAACTATTAACCAGAAAAGGTATAGTATACGAGAAGAAATTTCAAAGTTTGTGGAGCCTAATAAATTCAAGAAACATATGCTTGCAGCGACGCAACCTTACTTTAAGAGAAAATTTATATCACCTGAGGATAGCTGCAAGCTTAGCCCCCCAGTCCATGAGCTCCATCCACTAGATATAATATTCAGCAAAGAGCTAGCGGAGGAAATCAATCAAACAAACTCGATTCTGTTCGTTCAATATAATTTCACACCGTACCAATCCGAGAGAAAGTATAAAAATACAATAACTAAACTGGGAGGGAGATTTCACTCTTTCAACAACAAAATATATCGAGAAGCCTTCAAGATTCTGAAGTTAGATCACTTGAATCATTTATTTGTTATGAGAAATGCGTTGATAAGCGGGCAAGCCGAGGTAATACCGAAGTGTGTCAGGGCGCTAAGTAAGATGCCACAGCTCTTACTAATCGCGGGCTGTATCGACAGGCATGTTTATAACGTGGATCAATTGAAATTGATTTCATCAATGGAGGATTTAGACCGTTGTAGAGGAAGTCTAGTCAATTTACTCAACAGTCCCGGACTAAATCTCACAGCGCATCTGCAAAGTCATAGTGACAACATTCGAGAATCATCGGAGTAAACTTCATCAGCCGGAGTGTGCTGATTGACTTGCTGCCCATGCAATTTTATCGACCAGTTCTGTTATACTCGATTCGAGCTCGCTATCTTAATTGTAACTTCGAGGCCCCATTTCGATCTCGAGATATGTTGCACGTCCCGATTTCACTGAAAACGCCCTTTCAACAGGGTTATAGCCGACAGCAGATATCTGTAGTGTGTAATCTCCAGGTAAGAGTATGCGCCAAAACTCCCCTCTCCTACTCGTACGGAAGCTGAAATCTCTGCCGACAATTTTTAGTTTTGCACCCTGGATACCAATTCCGAGAGCGTCAACTACAAGTCCACGAACTCCTCTCCTCGATTCCTCCATGAAAGCGATCAAGGCGTTCTTGTTGTGATCCCAGTACTTGGAAAGCTCCTTGCGAGAAGGGTACTTACAGCATGACAGTTCGAGAGTAAGTTCCATACATCCTGTCCAATAGTAGTTGTAATCCTGCATTCCTCCCTCGAGTGGATACCATTCGGCTCCATTTGTTATACCATTCTGAAAGCTCTTGGTGTCGTTTGGACAAGCTTCGCCTCGAAACATAGTCTTGTGATTGAATGAGTAGACCCCGGCCAGATGCTCAAACACATCGTTATCAGGTGCGGGCGAGTGCACTACCATCGATTCCGGTTGCTCAGTGATTTTTAATTCTAGTGGAAGTTAGGTTAAAATCTATTTAGCCTGAGACGAAAGATCAGGTTTGAAAATGTCGATGCATTGACTTACTCGAATCAAACTGATTGTCGAATGGATATGAAGCAACAAGAGCTCCACCATGTAGGTTAGCAGATAAAACAAATGGTATTTTGTCGATCCAAATCCTGACTGCTCTCGTTTCGGGCTGCTCCAAGTTATGATCATAGTTTCTAGGTGCAAAAAAGTCGGGGAAATTACGATTCAAGTCATATCCGTTCGCGTTAGTTCTACCGGGACCTTCAGAGCAGCTGCTTTCGAGCGCAATCTCGAAGCCGTCAGGGTTCATAGATGGCATGAGGTGTATGAATGTGTCATCTAATAGGGACTCCACACGCTTGTTCTTCGGATACGAGTTGACTAGATAAACCAACATCTGTAGTATCAATTCCCTCCCTACTGCCTCATTCCCGTGCATATTTGCGATCAGTTTCACATTGGGCTTCAACAGCTCATCCCTCTCAACATCTCTGGAGACAACAGCAACCCACAGTTCCCGACCTTGGACCGATGTACCGATGGAGTGCAATCGAACAAGATGCGGGTATGTTTTGCTGACATTCTTTAGCAAGTTTGTCATATCCTCATAGTTGTGGTATGTGAATCTAATCTTAGCCATGTCCTTGTATGTTGGGCCGACATCGTGCTCAAAATTCAGATGGTAGTTTGATGGTTTGATGTGTTGTACCTCTGCTTCGATTCGATGAGCTCGTTGGGAGAGTATAACGACCAGATGCACTAGTAGTGGCCAAATTGTAAGAACGGCCAGGCCCATATTGGATTAATGAATGTTCATTCAACTGATTTTAGATACTATTGACTGGAAGTACATCGTCTGATGGAATCAATCCAATGCTATGATTGTCCTTGGAAATTCGAACATGACTTGCCCGGATAATCATTGAGGATGAGCATAGGTGCGTTTGTTCAGGCGAATCGACCATATGCTGAGGTTGCGCACGAGCCTTAGCTCCACCTGAGCCCATCGAAGTTGAACTCTACCGTGCAGTTCAGGCTAGGTCCTTTACATATATGTACACGCGCAGATACGGGGGAAGGGAGAGTTGCACTTCCATCACTTTCGAACGCCTGTGGGGACCCAACATCTAAGGTTCATCGATCGCAGAGATTCGTACGAAAGCAGTGGACAAAAACGAAAGGGTTCACTGCAGCTGATCGGGTAATTTTGTGACAAAACTAGGTCACCAGATGACGCTGATGACAGAATGACTTGTGGCCAATATCAACCAAATATCAGTAGGTCTAAGGGGTTCATTTGACCTTATATTCTATGTTCCAGTTGTATCCGGTGTGAGCAGACTTAACGATTCAATCTTGATTTCCACATTGGAAGTCGAGTCGAATATATATTTACATCAAATAGGCGCACTAGTTAGTGGCGTTTATTCAATATTTTACTATCTATGGCTGGTACGGGTGTTGTGCCGTCAGGCAATTTAGTGTTGGGGTTTGTTGAGGCTTTTGCCATGTTGTAATCACCGGAATCAAAATACTTTTGCCCACGTTGGAGACGTTTTTGAAGAAATTCGGACCCAGGTCGTTGGAGGCTCGGGTGTTTAGCCTTCAGCTTCTTCTCCTCCTCCAACTCGATCTGCCTTTGACGGCTAGTATCATCGGCTCTCTCCTCTTCTATGTCTTCATTGATGGTCTTCTGTATGGATGTTATTCCCCCAGTTGAGCCGATCTTATCAGAGGTCTCGCTGCCTGTGGATTCCATAGAAACAGTCTGACGCGTGTTATTTCAGCCCTTGAGGATGTTTTGACTGGCTGCTCACACTAGAGTCGATCAGTCAATCAGGTGCAGAGGTTGTTGAGTTCAGATTTGATTTGGCGGCGTCGAATTGAACAGTCCGTTCAACTAACCTCTTCAATGATACTGATCATTGGGTGGTGCGGGGGAAAAACTAATAATATACCTGCCAAATACTGCTCTACACGAGGATTCCCTACTAAGGTAAGAGGGAGGGAGGGCGAGTGAAATTAATTATTGAACTCAAAGCCACACGCCGGGATAGAGAATAGATACATGGCTTACGCCCAAGCCAGTTTTGCAGAAACCTTCGAAAAAGCTTTCATGGAAACGCATGCGTGCACAGCGCAGGGATAACAGAGGAAAACATTGGGATCGCCTGCGAGCTGATTATTTTGCTTTTTGGCGCCCCCAAATCTGCGCAAGCGCTCTTGCAATTCTGGTCTCACTTTCGGTCTAGGTATTCGTAGCCTTCTGCCAGCCAAGCGGCGAATTTCGTCGCCGATCGGATTGTTCGCTTGACGCCAACTTGTCTACTGCCCTGGAGGGCCCACAGCCGACTGGGCCTGAATTGTGCCGGCTCGCACGAGAGGGAGGGAGAGTGCACCCAAGATTGCTCGTGCTGCTTGCACGAACTCCTGGACAGACAGACTGTTCACTCGCGCAAAGCGTATAGAGTTTTGCAAACGTAGCATTTAAATTGCCTTGGCGAGCAGGATCACTGATTCTCTTGTCTGCACCAGTATTTGGACAGTTGGTTCGAGTTGTCGAATTTCTAATACTAGGTCAGGATGTCCGATATGAGCAACACCAATATCGCGAGCGATCGCGAGAATCGAATTCAACAGGTGAACCAAGACAACTCGAGGGCGTCTAAAAACGAGAGCAAAAAGTCCATTTTTCCGCAGAAACTGTGGCGTATGGTCAATGACCAGCAGTTCGAGTCGGCCGTTCGTTGGACCAAAGATGGAACGAGCTTCCTGGTGTTCGAAAACCCTCTAAGAAATATGTGTCTGGGAAAAGAGAACCACATCTTTTTCACCAAGCAACCAAAATCTTTCGTGAGACAGCTCCATCTGTATGGTTTCAGGAAAATCAACAAAAATCAATTCATGCACCAATACTTCCAAAGAGACCAACCCGAGCTAATTAAGCACATTAAAAGAACTTACAAATCAACTTCCTCGTCGAGCGACAAGCCAGAGATGTGTGACCCAAAAAATCTGGAAGATTTACACTCGTCGAAACATCTGGGGATTCCAAAAGCCAGTTGTTTGCGTGAATCTCAGAAGATGGAGCAGAATTCGCCGCAATACAATTGCGCCGGCTTGGAATCTCACAACACGAACCTCCAAACATTGCCATCATCTCTAGGTGCGCTGGTCTTCTCCAATAACTACGACGAGGTTACCTCATCAAATGCTGGCTGGTACGAAGGCAACTATGTTGACATTAGCTATAACTACAATGAAGACAGTGTATTAAACTTGTATAATAACGATATTTACCCCAATACGTGTGAAGATAATAATATAACATTGTAAATGTTTTTGTATAATAATAAATAACATTATAATACTCTCTTTCGCTTGTTTAGAGGAGTTGATTGTTCAGTTAGACTGAAAAAGGATATCACATTGACCATATATCACTTAGCTCGCCTTGGACCGAGCATCTAGCCTTCTGTCGCTTGCTTCTCTCTGCGCCTGGCGCAGCATCGAAGGTTGATGATAGAGTGGACAAGGCCGCTCGCTCGCTTTGGATGGAGGATTTAACTTCGGCAATGGCGATGGTCAACTTCCGACGATGGATGTATGGCAGGCCCAGTTCAGCAAAATCGCTTTCGCTCAGGCTAAACAGCATCTCCAAATCGATATCGTGCTGAGTAAATAGCCCTAGGTACTGAACTAGCCCAATCCTTCCGAGGAAGACTGCCAACCTCAGGCAGGAGGTGATCTTTTGGTTGTTACTTATACCTCCAGATTGTGCAATCATGCTTGAGTTGCTACTAGTCGGATTCAGGTGTTTGCCAATGATGCCATTGTTTTGATTTCCATAACTAACATCGGAAACCTTTGCAGAGCTGCAAATGAGACTCTTTTTCTCCGATAGATTGCCGCTCTTAGTGTCCAAGCAATTGTTGTTAGTAGTGCTGTTGTTATTATTATTACTATTATTACTGTTGTTATTCATATCTAGCATGTTGTTGTTGAACTCAGTAAAAATTTTGCTGCTCGATGGTTGATCTGAGGACAAAGACTGGAGGCTGCTCGTCAAATCGTGTAGGGCAGCCTCATTTGAATAGGAGGTGCGGCGATCATCAATCAGGTTGCTAGAAAACAGAGGGCCTATCGATAGTTTCTCCTTCATCATGGGCTCTGAGACAGATTTCGAGAATCCTAATCCGGCCCAATAAGGTGTTGGTTGGCGACTCTTCTCCATGTTTGGTTCTAGAATAGCCCTGATTGCTTTCAATTGTAGATGTGGGTTTGGTTTGACCGAAGTTTGTGGAACTTGGGGCGTCACTACATGTTGCTGTGTCTCAGATGAAAAGTTGCCGTTATCAACTTCATCCAATTTTAGCAACTGTTTTCTAACCTCAAATAAAAGACGAGAATCTTTTTCCGGTCCACGCACAACAATTGATTTTGTGTTTTGTCTTTGTTTTGGTTTGATTAAAATACTTATCTGCCGCATTTGTTCCATCAATTTTGTAACTTGAACTGTGTCTAAATCTTGTCCTTCCTTAAGATCAAATATTAAAATCAGGGGTAAATAGCCAAGCAACTCCTGCCACGCACTATAGACCGACTCGAGATTTGGCCCTTTAATTACGATGGCAGTTTTCCGATTACTTATATTACCTAAGGTGGCCGTTAAGTTCGGATTGCTTCCGTGAAAAGTCTGGTTTGTAAGGGTGGTCATAAAAGACGATTGCTGGCCGCAAATTGATGTTAGATCGCTTACGCTAGAGGAGGTGGCCGCCGTTGAGGCTAAAGTGGAATTTGGCGATATTGAATTCGTTGAGCTTGATTCGGCGCCAGCTAGAGAGTTCAAGTCCGGCATCGTGATCACTGCACCTGTTGTCTGCATGATTGATCTGATGTTACAATTAGCTCTACCTGCAATGAAAGAATGATGCTGGATGGCAACGTCGATGGTCATTGTGAGTGGAACGTTGATTGTGTTTGCACGAAATCCTGTCAAATACTCAATAAGTACGGAAAGACCTTGTCGTAGTCCAAATAAATGAGATCGAGCTCCGCGTACAGCGACCGTAATGATTCTGGACGAGGCAAAGTAAGAGTTGTTGTTACATTTAGATCCATCGCACCTGAATGTAATGGTTATGCCATAACTTTGTTGAATCGCTTGTAGTTGGGGCGATTGCGGATCGAGAGTTGGCGGTGAGTGTAGTCCATTATTAAGTGGTAGATCAAACTGCAAAGTAATTGGTAGCATCTCCCTAATCCGACACCTCGATTGCTCCACCCCCTCGGCCGAGCCAGCAATTGAGACTTGATTAGATTTTTCGGCAGTGTTGGTTCTATTTGAATCTGGAAAGTGTATGTGACATCCGGTCTCGTCCATAACGCGCTGAATTGAGCGTCCGCCCTTGCCGATGATATGCGAATGATCGGTGAACGCTACGTCCATTTTGAGGGTTACCCTATTACGTCTAGTGTCCAATTGTTCAAAGATTATCTCCTTGGCTGCGTTAATGGAGTTTGGGCTACCTGTTATGCGGACATGGGGGTCCTTCTTGGATTTCGTACCCGGTTTGAGTTTTGGCGGCCACATTATTTGCGTGTTGGTTGATCGCATTACTCGTCGAAAGAAGGAATCAGCATCACATCCGATGTTTGAGCCACTAAGCATCTGCTCGAAGCGTTTCCTATCCACCTTAACTCGTTCCTCAACGAGCCCAGTAGCGAAAGCTTGCTGGTTCGATTCAATCATCTCGCTTTGAGCGTCCTGAGATCTCAAGTTACAGGTAGCTTGTGTCTCTGACATGGTAACGCTTTTTGATGGAAGCTAAGCGAAACGTTCAAAACTGATGTTGACTTGTTCAAATTTGTCCTATTACCTTTGAGGCTAAACTCAATTGGCTAAAGCCAGTTCACTTAAGCCCAAAAGACATACAAGAGGATTTAGTGGGCAATCGGACTGTGGGTCGACCAACCTTTATATACAATTGATCTTAACAGAACGATTTGTTTTAGACTAGTGAACTTGTGAAGGCACTACTCAACTGATTGAGAGAATTTCAAATCAATAAGATCTCCATAGAATAACAATATCGGGCGTTTAAACTTACACAACACCGCATCACATGCATCCTAGACGAGATGGTTCCATTATCATCCATCCTCAATCAATACAAGCAGCGTCTCGTCGTCCCGAGGAAGTCTTTTTTCCCAGCCACTACATGTAAGATAGAATTCATGGTGTTGGAGTGAGTGAGATTTTGAGACGGAGAGTGAAAAATTGTTTCGCGAACACTCACGTGCATGTAAACCTTTCTCTTTTAACCTGTTATGTTGGTACATTTGCTATTTATTACCCTAGAGTTAAGAGTTCGCAAACAAAGCTGCTCGGTTTTGGAGATCACCGCGCTTAACCCAATGCTGATAAACTCTAAAGGCGCAACCGTCAATTGCCTTCCTCAATGACTTGATCAAGTAAGGATTGCTTCTTATTAAATCTAAATGCAAAGATTCAGGAGTGAAGCGAAGTTTCCTAACTCTTATCGATGCTCTAACTACTATGCTCAACATTTTAAACCTCCGCCTAGCGCTTGAGGTTAGAGTTCTGGGCATCCCAGAGAAGAATTCATGCTTCAACGCTTGAGCCGCGTTTACTCTATTCTCTGGCTCCATCGTGAGCAACTTGCGGATCAGATCCTTAGGCGCCTCAGTGATACTATCCCACTCGGGTGATCTGAATGCATACTTGCCTTCCATTATGCTTCTCAGCATCTGATACTGGCGCCTGTGCCAGAAAGGGGGAAATCCTGCCAAAAGTGTGTACATAACAACTCCACAGGCCCACATGTCGACGGCCCTCGCGTAACCTCTAGAACCCTCACATAGTGCTGCCCGCAATAATTCAGGCGCCAGATAGCCAGGCGTTCCACAAAGTTCGAACAAGACCTCATTTGGGGCCAAAGGTTTCGCAAACCCGAAGTCGCTCACCTTTATATTGAAGTTATCGTCCAATAGAATGTTTTCGGGTTTCAGATCACGATGCACGACTTCCTTGGAGTGAACATAGTCGACCGCCTCGAAGAGTTGCCGCATTATTTGACGCGTCCTCTTCTCTGATAGAGCCACCACTTTGGTTAGGTAGTCGAACAATTCGCCGTTCTTGCATAGCTCAAAAACTAGAAAGATGTAAGTGCTCGATTCGAAAACATCATATAATTCAATTATGTAGGGGTGTCCTGACATCATTCGCAAAACGCTTATCTCGCGCCATGTTGCCTGTCGCAATGTGCACCCAGTTGAGTCCTCCATGTCCGCCGAGACATCAATAATTTTAGCCGCATACTCATTACCTGTTGCTTTCTCAATGCATCTCCTAACTGTACTTGAGACTCCTCTTCCTAGTATTTCCTTTGGCTCAAATCTGGCATAGAAGTCAAATGCCACATCCTTGCCTGGAAGCTCGTCCATAGCGCCAACGTTATATTTCTTCAGCTGAGCTTCCAAAAAACGTAACCCAAGCCAACTTGCCAGCAAGACAACTCTATTACCAGCTTTGGTACGACCTTTTGTGTTAAAGTATAAAACAAAAATTAAACTAGACACGAGTGGCTGAGCTGGTTTCTAGCACTCGCGATGTGCCGCTAGTTCAAAAGTTTGTTTATCAGAGCCCTTGGAAGTTGCGAAGCTCAAATCAAACACAAATCCCCTTGTCCCCGAAACTTTACAATTTTGTGACAGTCATACGAAGAAATTCAGATTGGCTTTGTTGGAAAGTTTGAGGAAAGTTGTTGGTAAGCATCAGTGATTTTTCGTCATCAAGCCAGTTCAGGCTCAACAAACCACAGCTACTTCAGATTAATGAGACTCGAGGACTGATTGTTTTCTGTATCGGTGATGCCATTAAGCCTGACGGTGTTCACTGGTTTCAGTGTGCTGCTCATAGGTTGGACCACAAACGGTTGAGTAAGAAGCAAGTTTTAAATCTAACTCGACTCATACAGGTTCAGTCTCAAATGAATCTCCTGGAAACTTGCCACCGAATTGTTTTGTCGGTGACAATGTCCAATATAATCAAAGGTTTCAACGGTATAACCTTTCTCGATGGTTCAGATCTAAATCAAAGCAACTCGGAAGACACTCCAAGGCAGGGACTTGTAAGGATTGATATCTAGATGCTCGATTAGACTCTCGACAGCATAGAGTCCACTGGTAGTTGTTCTAAAGAGTGGAGTAAGGAGAGAAAAGACAAGCAAAGCTGGATATCTTTGGTCCATCCCTGATATCACCTCGCTGCGACTTATTAAACTTGTAACGCTCCGAACAAGATAGCTCCAATTACTGCCGGCACGGCCATTATATAGTAGTCGGTTGCCGAACGGCAACCATGTTAGGTGCCAGACAACGAATCCATAGAATCTTGAGCCTAGATCATGCGTTCAAACTACTCAGACAATCTTTGCCAAACACTAATGCACAAATTCAGCCCAGATCCAGGAGAGGGTCGGAAGATATCTCGTGCGAGAGAGTGCTTGAGGTTAAAAGATGGCAGAATTCTCTTTGCAAATCGATGATTCTGTTGATATCCCTCCAGAATGCAATTGATTTAACTGAGACAAATACGCAAAGCAACTCAATCCTGGCCCTCAGGCTACCTGTTGATATACGTGCATCACGGATGAAGCGAGCAGAAATTATTATCGGGAGAAGCAATCGCGCGGACAAGGGCGATGAGGTACTCACGACAAGACTGAAAGTTTCGCCAACTAGAATCAGATTCTCAAATGTTAAATCGATCTTAAACAACAGGATCTACGTACAAGATACTGGACGCTCATCGCGGGAGCCCGACGAAAAGGCCGATACTACAGTAAGTTTTTCGAATCTAAAGTCGAGAACAGCTGGACAGATGGCGCCAGCCTATGAACTCTGGCCAGACCTACAAGGTAACAAGAATCAAGTGACCCTTGGAGAGAACAAAATTCCAAAGAAACATGAGCGAAATTTCATGTCCAGCCCAAACGATGAAAATGGCAGGAATCTGTCTGGTCAGTTCAAACTGAATAGCATGAGAAATCTTTTGCCCAAGCCGGTGGCAGGTAATTTTCTGTTCGGCAGCTCGCAGCGGCGCCACGTTAGAATTCGCTCTGTATCAAGCCCCCGCTTGGCTGAATCGGATAATGGTGTCACGAAGGCACAAGCTGGCAAAGTTGAGCCCGAGGTAGGTGATGGAGAGGAGGAGGAGGAGGTGGAGGAGGTTGCCGATCAAACTGGTGCCGAGGGGCCTAATTCAGATGGAAGCCTAACTTCGAACGAGGTTGACAGCTCGAGTGCTCGAGATAGTGAGGCGGATTCTAGCGCTGATGAGGATAAGCCACAGCAAGGAGGGTCAAATGTTCCAAATATAAATTTCAAACTCCCAGATAAGGAACAAAATGTGGCAGTAGCCGAGAGTAAAGAGTCATCCAAATCTCCCGTCTACCCGCCGGGCGATCTAGACAGACTCTACTCAGACGCGTTGCTAATTTATGTAAAGGATTTTAATCAGTACATTAGGGAGTGATTGTACCAAGGCAATTTTTTAAACAATCTTTGCCGAATGAAACATCAACCCTTGGCTCTTAATGGCGAGGTTAAGCTTCACCTGTTTATAGATTGACAGTTAAGACTCGTTGACAAACTTGGATACTCGAGTGCTCCCGCTGAAGTCTTAACAAATTGGTGGATAGCAATTCAACCGGTTATATCCAGCGCGACCAAGTGGCGCGAATATAAACCTTGCTCCATTGATAAGCGATTATTACCTTAAGTATGAGCGCGTTGCTTGCTAGGGCTGCAGGCTAATTATTGTATCCAAATAGAACTCACTCTCTTAACAGCCCGAAGGATAGAAAGTGCGAGGTTTGAGTAGGCAGATAGGCTGGCCCATGCTCCCAACTCGTTTCAGCTTTGGCGCATTTTCTCCTCCTCCTATTGATCGAGCAGTGGATCAGTTAGGGGCAAGAATAGGAGCTTGCGTATAGAGCAAGCAAATAAGCCAGATAGAGTTCATTGGGCGTTTTGACCTCTCCTCTTCATTACACCGCCGATTTACTCCGGTCGTCTCCACTCTAGCTTCAGATTATGAAAATATGGAAATTCCCGAGCCAAATAGTCTCGGTTATATCAGAACAACAAGATTGTAGCGCTTGAATTGAAGCCAGCAGCGCCAACAACAACAAGAGGCAAGTCAGTCAGCAACAAGGGAGGAGGGGAGGTGAATGAGGATAAGGAGCTTGGAAGCTGACCAGGAGCCGTTAGCCATACCTCGTTGAGCTGGCCACAGCCGGCATGCGGGACTTGCCGCAGCGTTTGAAAAGCGTAGGTCGGCCGAAGCTGGGGCAAGTGGGAGAGTAACTATTCCTCCCTCCTTCCAGCTGGCCACGATCACTCTTTCTGAAGCCTTTCATCTGCTAACAGAGCGCCAGTAAGGAGTACACTTTCTCGTCCAGAGGCAACTGCGCCTCGAAAGCGATGCCAGCTAACGCCGCCCATCAGATTCGAGCTCGAGAATGGGCGAGAGAGGGAGAAAATATGGAGATCCAGATATACTAAGTCTGATGGACTTAAACGATACTCCCACTGTATAGGATTTGTCTGCAATAGAGGGGCTGAACTAGGCTAGAGTTGGATTTGAGTGCAGAGAAGACGAATGCCGATAGGAATGCAAACGCCAAGTTGACTACGACTGCGATGGAGCCGAGGACAAGGAGCCTGGCGAGCAAGCTAGAAAGAGGGTCATCTCAATGTATGGACCATCCTGTCTCATCACAACCGTGCATCACAATCATCTGCCCAACTCTCAATCGGCTCAACCTCTTTCACTTTCCCCCTCTATCTTTTGCCTTTGAGTCCCGTTAAATGGCAATTAAACAGGCAAAGTCACCGGCATTATGGCCAGAGGACGTACACTGTCTTGTGAGCTTAGAAGAATTGAGAAACTCTTTCGTATTCCTCCAACCCTCCTTGCTGGAAGGCTTTATTATCTGAGCCAGTGGCCATTGAGAAGGCCGCACCCGGCAGAGAATAGGAAGAGGCGAGGAGTAGAGAAGCGAGGAGAGCTTGCTTGCTAGCCAGTCGGCCAGCCAGCCAGCCAGTCAGCTAGCCAGTCCAGCCAGTGAGCTAGGTGAGAAGAGAGTGAGCTCGAGAACAGTCTCAGGTGAAACAACCCGAACTTGGTTCAGTCGAAACAGAACAGTCCGTTCATTAACATCGTTCCGTTTCTAATAGCGGACTGACCACTCGAGCAACAGATAGGCACAGGAATAGCCCATGCTAGTATAACAGTCCAACAACCCAACTCAAACCTACAAGTCCCTTTGAGCAAACTAACGAGATTAATTAGATTTCACAATGAAAACATCAATATTGATTTGTGCCACGTGCTTTATAGTCACTGGCTGCTCAGCTCAACTCAGATTTCCCTCATTATCTTCCGCTTTATCAAGTTTGACCGGCTTCGGTGGAAGTGGCAGCGGAAGCAGTAGCGGCTCAAGTAGCGGCCAGTCGGTTCAGTCGTCGCCATATAGTGGTTTGGTCAGAGACTATGGACGCAACTTGATGATGGCAATGAGCAGCATTTACCCGACGTAAGTTGAACGCAATATTTGTTTGCAGGATTATCTCTCAAAGAGCCTCCTCTAAGAAACGCTAACCTCTCACAACACAAATTTTGTCCCCCACTAGTCTATTCAAACCACCACAACAACAACAGCAGCAGCAGCAACAACAAAGTCAACCAGCCTCACAGTCGCCATATGACCAGGCATTCGGCGCTAGCCAATATGGATCACAGAACCTCTTTCCATCTCAATCAGCGCCATCGTTCAGCTTCGGGGGCTCAACCTTTTCAATCTCTCCATCGCTTCCATTCGGCTCATTGGGCGGCGCCTCGCAGCCACAACAAGGCCCAGGTGGATCTCACTCACCATTCAGCGCCTCCTTTGGATCATCCATAAATTCGCCATCCTCGTTTGGCCCACTCTCCAGTGCTCCATTCTTGCAACAATCAATGCCATCATTCGCTCCAGCCTCCTCCTACAATGCAGCCTTCGAGGCCGCAAACGGAGGCCCATCAGTGGGCTCCTCATTTGGTAGCCTAAGCTCAACGCCTGGAATGCACTCGGCTGGCTCCTCATTGGCTAACCAGGCTCTCATTTCTCAATCGTCAAACTCAAACCCAATCAACTCATACTCGTCAATTCCAAATTACAATGGCCAGCACGATTCTTCTGCCTCGATGGTGGGCCAACAGTCGCAACCACAACAGGCCTCCATGGGCCAGCAACCGAATTTAGGCTCGCACAATGCGGCGCCCTTTGGTGGCCAGCAGCACAATCAGCAAGGTAACCAGTTTGCTTCGCAACAATATAGACCCGAAATGATGTCAATCGCCGCATCCGCGCCAGTGCCAAGCTCCAACTCCTACTGTAAGTATCAAGTTTATGCGCTCCACTCAGCTCTTTTTGACCTACTTTGTAGCACCTAGCCCGTTTACAATTTTCGCCGACAAATGTGCTACAAACTTGCTCGATCATATTCAGCTCCTACTATCAAAGAATTGTAACCTGCCTATTGGTAGCTATGAAGAAATTAATGTTTTGACCCACGAATTGGGCGTGATCACAGCAGGTAGATTTGCGCTAGGGGTTTGATCGCGAGACATTGATTTCGCCATGAGATTTGAAGCGACAGTTTCAATTTGGGTGGGGGAGGGGGTTTAAATTGAAAAATAACGTTGGGCTAACTAAACTCTAAGATCCAGATTTCGAAGTCGAGCTTAACTGTCGCTCATGCTTGCGACAGGCCAACGAATTTCGTCTTCGTTGCCCATAGCAGGCATTGAGTTTGGAAGTGGCTGCTCAAAAGAGAGCGCTGGCTAAGAGTTAAGAATCTCTCTTTCTCTGGAACGACAATAAACTGGATGAGCTGGGATGGGTTGCATGAGTGCATTAGCAGATTTGAACAAACAACCAGTAATAGCCAGTCTTGGTAGATTTCAACCTCAGCATTCAGCCATAAAAGCGGCAGCTGTGGCGGCGAATCTTTACAACCGCTTGTTGCGCAAATCCAGCCAAACCAGCAGCCCCCCAGTTGCGTTCCAGATCCAGACAGCCGGTCATTGAGCCGGCCAGCCGGTCGAATGACGCTCCATCCATAAAGATGGCCAGAAATAATTGTCACTTTAGTTACATGTGGACTTCACGTTAGCTATAAGCTGGCACTAATTGCTAGCTGCATGATGCAATAGCCTGAACAACCATTATGGCTGAGGGTTTGGTTTACCTCCATTCAACTGTCAGAGTCGCGGACTTTCGAAAGAATGTGCATAAACTGGGATCTGGTCAGCTCTCGATTCGTCGCTCACTATTCCTGCCCACCTGCCTCCTCCAAGTCCTTATCGATGGTTGATGTGATCCAGGGTTGCGTGGACAGAGAAGAACGGAGAGATAGAGGCCGACTCTCACCACCCCAGGCTAACCATCCAGAATTTCCTGGTCGACGAGTGTTGGTGGAAAGCGTATCAGTCAACTCGATCTGAGCCCTCTGACTGCAGGCCTACAGCTCGATTCAGTTTTTATTCACAGAGTTCCAAACCTTTTTCAAACGAAAACTTCGAACCTTTCATATCCAACTCACCTAGAAAGGCATCCACTTCTCATGTCGAGAGAGTCTTTTCCACCCCGTTATTCTTATAAACTCTCGTGCGAGTCATTAATCGTTTGATTTTGCGGCGAGATATTGAAGAGGTGCCGATCCAGCGAGCAAGGGTTGGATGCTCGATTGTCTCTAGTTTCCTATCGCTCCAATCGCTCGATCAAAGGAGCCTGGCAAGCTTCGTTGTCGTGACCGAGGAGTGAGGACCTGTTGGTGTGTCAGCTACTCGGGCGGCTAGATCCGAATCATGATTCCTAAGTCTGCTTGTTGCATTACGAAAGAAGCTTACCAGCTAGCTGACTGCCAGCCTGGCTAGCTGCTTAGAAGAAGAGCGCACCCGAGCTTTCTTAGCAGAGCTCGCGCCCTTCTGGGCCCAACAACAAAGACAAGAGGACCTACAACGTCCCCTCCCGTCTCACACTCGCACTAATTCACCAGTTATGTGGCTTTGTTCATTTCCGGGGGCAAAGGTACCATGTGAGCAAAGCAACCAAGAGGCGGAGACGGCGAGAGTAGAAGGGTGGAGATCTCTCTCTCTCTCTCTCTGTTCCATTCTTTGTTGCGCAGATAGAGACTTAGAGATAAATGTTATAGGACAATTGACATGACTCCCTCGAGAGCCAACCATCCAACTGTGAGCACGAATTAATGTTGTTGCACAAAGGCGAAGATGATAATTCTGTTGTCCGTAGTATTGTGTTCTATTTCCTGTAGATCTATGCGCTGAGCAAGGGCTTGCTAGCCGCTCGACTCATAGCTTCTGCACAGAGCAAAGTCCATCTATCTTCCTCCCTCTATCAATCTGCTCCATCTTCTTTCAGTTCGCAACCTCCTTCACCCTCTAGATGGACAAAAGGTGAGGAAGGAGGAGGAGGGAGAGTGTAATTATTTCAGAGCACAGGCTTGAATTTAATTCAGCCATTTCGTTCCTCCTCCGTCCTCAACTCCCGCTGAACTTTTAGGCGAAATCCGCAAGCTTATCAGGCTCTCACGAGAGCACCTGCACCTGCGCCTGTGCTATTGCCAGAGCCACACCAACAACAGATTCTATTGTTGTGTTTACCATTAAGCTTGTATGTCCATGCAAGCAGAAGTTGCCCAAGCCTGAGCGAAGGAACGAAAAGTTGTAAAGTGGACTCTCCACTTACGAGAATAGCAACTCTCCGTTCGCTTCATCATTCCTAGCTGCACTTGTGGCCGGCAAGCCATTAACGGGATTCCATTTGAATGTGTTACGTCTTTTGATGTGGTCAGTTGCTGCTTTCACATCATTCCTATTAATACGCCCAGGAGTCGCATGTGTAACGGGAAGTGGGAGGCACAAAGCGGTTTGTTTCCTACTCCTTGAGAGGGCGGCACTCCACTTCCTGGCCCAGTTGCAAGGCAAGCTAGCTGGCTAACGGGAATAGGCGAGCGAGATCTGGCTCGAATCTTGCGGCCCCTTCTAAAAGGCAGCCATACCTCCGCCTTGATTGAGATCAGGCTTGAACGAGAAGCTGCCGCTCATGGCCCTATGATTAATCACCACAAACAGCTTTGCTTCGCTCGGCCTGGTCGCCCTCACACTGATGGATCATCATCAGCTTCTCCGTCATATCGTACAGCTCCAACAACTTGTTGCCCATTGTGAGCCCATCCAATCGCATTATGCCTCCCCGCTTCCTAGCTGAGACCGTCTAGAGACAATTCGACACGCTCACCAGAGTCACGCAATCAAGCTCTGGGCCAAAAACTAATCGACTGACCTTTCTCTCTCCCCATCTCTCTACCGCCATCCTCCACTCCATTCATCAGCAGCTAATTATGGCAGCATCCCGTCAGGTCCACCTTCACAACAGGCACCAGCCTCGCCTTCTTCATATCAGCAGCCAACCTACAGATGAGGAGATGGCTTGGACGGAGCGACTGCAATAGCGGCGGCTGCCTCGGTCCAGTCACAAAGAGGCCATCTTAAAACTGGGCATAGAAATCTGAACCCGTCCTGTCTGGAAAGGAGGCTGATCGGTTGCTTAACTGGTCGTCCCTTGTTTGGATCCGTCAGCTCGCTCCACTTCAGGTCCTCGCTTAAGCGTCGGGCTTCAACGGGGTCGAAGCTCATGGGAGTCGTCTTAGGAGCAACGGAGTTTGATAAATCTCATTTCTCTCAATTCTCTATCAACAACATGATTCATCGAAAATAAATTGTTGATCAATCCTTGTCCATACAAACTAACCCCCTTCCACTTCAACCTCTACCTTTCAAACGCTCAGATTGATCGCATTAGATTGATGGAGAGAGAGAGAGAGGCTTGAGCTGCGAGCACCTTCAGTTAACTCTAGTTTGGTTTGATGTCTCTTTGAGACAATAATTTAATGGTTGTAAGTTACAAAAATAGTATTACTCGTGTTTCTAGTTTACAGGGGGCATTTTGCACAGGAACAAGTGTGTTTTGTGGACTCAAGCAAACGAGTCCTTGTTTGCTCGAGAGGCTCTCTCGGCTTTCCTTCATCACTTTCCGCCAAGCCAATTTTAAAGCTTTCAATGGCGGATACTTTGGTCTTTTATCACATAGTCTATGGGGGCTCTTTGGGCTGACTAATAGTTTGTACAAGCGATTAGGAACTCATTAGTTGGCGCTCGTTTCTATGCGTTGGTGTAAAGCCAAGTCCACTGGGCTATTAGTTTGTCGCCTATTTGAGGCTGATGAGCACTGCGAGTCGCACGGATGACTAGTTGCAATCGACTTGGGCTGATGTCTGAGCTTTGCAAACACATTGCTGAACTCGCGTCCATCTTTCCTGTTTGCGTTTAAAACTGCATCCATGCTGCCCCCTTGAGAGTCCTCGCAAATGTTGCAAGACGAGCTGGATGAGCTTGTAAAGTGGCGGATGGACTTGCTAGCGTCTGAGTTGCTTCTGATTAGAACTAGGCATAAACCTAAGCTAAGCGACATCAGCCCGAAGATGACAATGCAAGAGATAAACATCAGCAAGGTCATGAAGGAGGACTCGTTGACCAGTGTCATGGTGGCCGCTGGTTGAGCTTGGTGCTGCTGATGGGCGAGCGCTAAATTGGAGCCTATTCGTCTAGACACCTGGTTCCATACGTTGTCGTCGACGGAATGCTTTTGCTGGCGGCTCAACTCCTGTAGGCGCTGCGATCTTGTCATTTGTTCCCATATGTGCCCCTGCTCTTCGGGCTGCCCACCCCTGAGCTCCATCAAATCTGACATTGCTTGCGCCCTACTGTCCACAAGGCTGTTAAACTGCGGACCATCCACGAGTATAACTCGCACATTCGATCTAACGTAGTTTCTTGGCTCTTTGGCATCGCTAGCATATGAATTGTTATCTGTGTAGCTTGTTGCGGGCGAGGCCGGCTGAGTTTGGCTCCTAACGCTGGGCGAGTTCATCTCAGTTAGCTCGCTTTCACTCAAGTCGATCAAATTAACCTGACCCTCGCTCGACCAGCTGCGCTTGGTGTAGCTTTGCGTCTGACTTTGAACCTCGGAGAAGCCAGCGGGTTCATCCTCATCCATGCTCGTGATGGTAGTCTCATTCTCGTTCAACTTTGCGCCCGATTCGTGCTTCGTGCTTACGCTCGGATGCTGGCAAAGTAGCGGATTGTTTCCATGGACAAAGTTTCCAATGTAAGCCATTATTTTGCGGGTCATGACCAAGTCGGCATCGTTGATCTCTCGTCTTGGTTGATTGTAGATGAGACCAAATATTAGCGGTACATCGTCGCCGTGAGCAGCAGTTCTAATATAATCGGGCGCAAGAGAGAAACTTGGCTTGTATCTAAGCTCGTAGTGATGAATTTCGACTGGCTTTCTCGAATTTGAATTGGCCCTCATCTCGACCAGCTGATCGTTTCTTGCAATCACGTTCCTCTTGAGCCTGTGCGAGTGCGACTTGACCATATAGGAGGAGCATGCGTTCAGGTATTTGTCGCGCAACCTCGAGCCGCTTGGCTCCTGTTCGCCTAGATTTAGTTTGCTCGATTCCTCAACAAGCGACTCGAGCGTTGATTGGATCGGGTTGCTCTTGGTCAGGTTGTATTTGAAGTATGTTTGCGAGTCGTATCGGATCATCTCGTAGAGATCCTCAACTGAGAGTCTGTTTTCCTCGATAAGTTGGGCGTAGTTGTTGTTTCGAGACTCGAGCATGTGACGATACAAGCAGAGCGTTCCCTCCGTTCCCGTCTCTCCAACTAAAATGGCCTCCAACTCCGGAGCGAGCTGGTTGTTTTCGATGGCGTCAACGGGTGCTAGCTGTCCTACAAGCTCGTTATCCGGCACCAATCGCCAGCCATAACCAGAGATAGCGAGTAGCTTGCTCACTGGCATCGCCTGGAGACAAGTTGCGTTCTGAACTTGGGCCTGGCTGCAGAGTCCCTCACTGAGCGCGCTCTCCTCCAGTTGTCTCGTCCTGGCCGCCTGTTGCGAGTCTATGATCCAGTCGTTGACTGCAATTCCGCTCAACAAGGCCACCCGATTGAAGAGCAACTGCCCATTCCATTTGATCAATTCCTGGTTTGGCGCTGTCATGATTGCCGAAATGGACATTGAGCCGCTGAATCTGCCCATCAGTGTAACTCGCTCTGAATCGCCCCCAAAGGCGCCAATGTTTTTCCTCACCCATTTGAGTGCCATTATTTGGTCGTGTAAGCCCATGTTTCCCATTATGTTTCGCTCAGGTTCGTACAGGAATCCCAAAACTCCAACTCTGTATTGGACGCTAACGACAATTGATTGGGTTTTGTGGGCCAGGTGAGTGGCGTCGAATTGGCGCGCGTCAGCAAAGTCGAACCCCTCGCCGGGAATCCAGACAATGACTGGCAGTCGCTTGTTTGGCTCGAGCCTCCCATTTTCGAGCGAACCCACGGAGGCCGGAACATAGAGGCTCAGGTGGAGACAGTCCTCGGAGGTTTGGTGCTCGCTGTCAACGTTTAGCAGCGGGCTGATGAATCTGGTTAGGTGTCTGTACTGGGGACAGGTCTTTCCGAATTTGCTCGCGTCCAACTCGGCGCTTTCGTGGCCCCGCAGCTCGACTGGCCGCTGAAACCTGAGCGCGCCAACTGGGGCCTCAGCGTAGGGCACCGACAGGAACTTGTAGACTGAACTGTTTCCCGAGCTCAAACTCTGCTTGGCGCCCCTTAGCAAACCGGAGCTCGTTTGCACGCCCACTGGCGCATCTTGGTCCTGGCTGGCAGTGTTGGTGTTGTTTTGGGTGCGCTGGCTGCGTGCGAGCGCCAGCAGTGAGGCCTCCAGTTGGCCGGCTGCGAGCAGCACCATGGCGAGGGTTGCTAGCGATCTTGCGTCCATGCTGTGTGGTTGCGAGTCTGTACGTGTGGGCTGTTGCCTTGCTGCGCTCGTTCGTGTTCCTCTAATTTGGCTCCTTGTTTTAGTTTTCAAGTTCAGAGGCTGAATGGTAAACTGTGCGATTGGTTTTGCTAATCAACAGGTTGATTAAGCTCGCTTGTTAAACCATAAGCTTGCTTCTTCACTCCACTTTGTTCACCCTGAGAATGGTGTCTCTTTTCGGGAGAGCGGAATCCTTTTATACCGACTCTCACTGGGTTTCTCGGCGCCGCTCCTTTATCTTGTTTATGTTGATTCAAAGGCAAATTGTAACGTCAGTTTAGAGAAACTTCGTCACTCAACATCGGCTATGATCTTGCTGGCGCTTGCTCTGGTGTTGCTCCTGCGCCGCCGCTGGTGTTGTTCCTGCGCCGCCGCCGCCGCCGCCGCCGACAACAACAAGCCGTGCACCCGGCTCAGACTTTCCCAACTGTCTTGACCAGAGAATGCGCCTAGCCAGCAGGCGGCCGCGACAACAACTTTATGAGTTCATTTGACACTTGCGCACCTTCCGCCCCGCTTCGGCCCACCGGCGGCCAGTTAACCTCTGGCTGGAGTTTGCCATGAACAAGCGAGAGAATCAAGGGAACATTTTGGGATCATCTGCGGTGTTTATGCCTAACTCGCTAGATTGAGCGCGCAGATTGCGCGCTCCAAGTTCAAGCTCCATGTTGGCTGGTGGAAGGGAAAGGACAGAGAGCGAGCGAGAGAGGGAGGCAAGTGGCTCACCAAGTCTGGCTTCGCGCAGCACTCGCCCAGGAGTCATCAGGTTCGCCTGGCGCAAGTAAGCTCCTTTCCGCTGATAAAAGCGACATGAACTCGCCGGTGAGGAATCAAGTTTTGTAAGCGCGTGCATGTGTCTTTGCCGCCAATGGAAGCACCGAGTGTGATGGCTCCATCCGAGCTTAGCCATCCAATGGCAAATTGAAGCCGCCCTCTAGGCCCTATGCAAAGCGCCGCTCTGCTCGCCCCCTCGCTCATCTTGGAGCAAATCTCTGCGCCAGATCCTGGCAACAAGAGGCAAGCCAAGTTGACATCTGCAGCCGGCCAAATGGATAAGCGGCGCCGGGTTTGTTTGATCAGCCTTACTTGGCTTGCTGATCTCTGGCTAAACATGCTCACTGCGAGCTGGCTCAAGGGCTGCCGGCCGCAAAGTCTGCAGACTGGCCGGTGTTTGCGGCGGCTGCTCGTTGGCTCTTTGTTAGCCGGTCAACTCATTGTTAGCCGGCCAGATTATCCGCCCTCGCCGAGCTGGTGAACTCTTTTATCGTTTCAGGTGCAAATCGTCTCGGGCTGGGCAGCAGGTGGCTTTGGCGGCCTGCTGGCTCGGCGGCCAGAGCGCCAGTCGCGGGCTGGGGGCGCCACTGCCGCTGCCGCCGCTGCCGCCGCCGCCACTGCCGCCTATGGAGCAGCGAGCGGCGCCGATCGGTTCAAGCGCCGAGATGCTTGTTTGCGTGAACTTGATTGCCGCCTGCATCACTCGAAGGTCCAACTCTCGCTCTGCGCCAGAACCGGCAAAAGTTTCGCCGCTTAGCCAGCGAGCGCCTGTTTCGAGTCAATAACATTGAGCGCGTAAACAAGTTGCCCTCTGGTGGAGGGCGATTCCAGAATCCGCCAGCCACACGCCCGCCGGCCGGCTCCACTCTAAAACAGGAATCCTCCTTCCGCCAGCGCTGCCGCCGCCAGCCGCCGGCTCGCCAGTCCCCTCGGCGCGGCCGCCCTAACCGCGGCGGCGGCGGCGGCGGCGGCAGCAACAGCCGCTGAAGCGCCCGACCTCCGCCAGCTTCTCCAGGCGCCGTTGTTCTCGAGGTCTGTTCGCGGGCCGGCCACTGGAAGGGTCTTTGACCGTGGCCATTGCACGAGTCAAGGTCGTTTTGACTAGAACGCGCAAATGAACTCGTGCTGCCCACTCGGCCCGTCCGCTGGCCGCCGCCGTCGCCGCCGCAGCAGCAGCAGCAGCAGCAAACGGAGCCGCCTCAGCTCGGCCTCGCTCGCTGCCCTGAACAAACTGTCCTCCAGATCCTCATCTCGAAGGTTGCGCTTCGTTCCACTTGGCGCCGAGATAAGGAGCCTTCGAGACGACAAGTGGCAACTCTTTGCCGCTTCGAACTCCGTCTAGAAGCTGCACACAATTGGCTGACCTACACGCGAGGTTCCGATCGATCGATTGTCGCAGCTCAACGGCCTTCCAACTGCCTTCGAGTTCGCCGCTCACAAGCTCGAAAGCAACAGCAAAGGCAAACTCAAACACTCGCCTCCTTCTAGACGGAACTGGCGTCTGGCTCGGCCAACGGCAGAGGCGCTAGGTCGTTTACCTCGCGCCACTTCCACTTGTTCGAGGAGCCAGTTTGGTGGTTGCATTTATTGGCTTACACTGGTTTGCGTTATGGGTACAGGTCGCTGGTGGCTTCTCTGGCAACGCGGCCGGCCCGTCCGCGTGAGATCCTCGTTCTGTCTGTGCGCCCGCTCGCTCGCGCTTGCGCTGGTTCAGCAGAGCTGGTGTTGGCCAAGCAGGAGGGTGCAACTGTCCCTCGCATCGAAGGACACTTGGCTCTCTCTCGTCCTGGCCGCGCCACCCTTCCTCTGCTGCTGCCCTCTCGCCTCGGGCCCAAACGGGCAGGTCGCCGCCGCTGGTTGGCTGGAGCGCGTTGCAGCCAGCGCCAGCTCGCAGTGTTCGCGCTCGCGCTCGCTCTCCCTCTCGTTGGCCGGGCAGCCTGCGTTGGTTGAGCGCCTGAGCTCTAGGCGCGACTTGAACCCCTTTGCAAGGCGCCACTCTGAGCTCCTGGGCGGCCGCCCCACGAAGCCCTCCATCTCATCCTCAGCACCACTACTCTGCTCCTCGTCCGGCCCCCGCCCGAGGGCGCCGCTCTCGAGGCTCGCGTAACAGGCGGCCGGCCGGCCGCCTCCAAGCTCGCCGCTTGCGCCGCCGCCGCCGCCGCTCACACTGCGCCGCTGGTAGAAGAACTTGGCCCCAGCGAGCCGCTCGCTGTTGCCCGTCCTGCCCAACTTGGGCCCCTTGAGCCTGTTGCTCGCGTCTCCGTTCGGCTGGTTGGCCAACTCCGCGCTCGCCTTCCTCGTCGAGCCGCTCCCTGTTGGCGTGTCCAGAGTATCGCAGGTTGTTGAGTTTGTTGAATTTGTGTTCCGGCGCCTCTTCTCGGCCAGCTGCCAGTTCTGGGCCGCCTTCGCCTTCGCTTTCGCGCACTCGAGCTGCTCGCCCCCAGAGAGTTGGTCGATCTTAAGGCAGAGCCGCTCGAAGAGCCTGAACACGGCCGCCCTGAGCGAGGTTGGCGCAGCCAGCGTGTAGACGATGGGGTTCAGCGCACTGTTTATTGGGATTATGAACACCACAAGCCAGCCGTAGATGGAGGAGGAGATGCTCACGTTTGCCAGCGCCATCAGCTTGATCACCACAATGGGAATCCAGCAGAGACAATCGGTCAAAACGATGAAGAAGAACCTGATGGCCAGGATGGCATCCTCGCGCTTCTCCGTCTTGAACAGCACTGGCCGGGTCCTCTGGCGGCCGCTCATGATCATGGAGTACATTCGCGCATAGAGCACGACGATTATGAGCACCGCCAAAAAGTTGATGCCCAAGTAGATGAAGGCCGAATACTGCCAGCCGGCCGAGAAGGGTTGGTCGATGTGGAGCGGCAGGCAGAGGCCGTTGGTTGCGTAATAGTCTGAGTTTCTGAGCGGCCACTCGGCCAGCGGATATGAGGCCAGGAGGAGCGCGAAGAGCCAGGCCAGGGAGACGTAAATGCGCGCCCTACGCCGCTGCTCGCACTCCTCGAAGTGGCCGATTGACATGATGGAGCGGTAGCGTTCGATTGTTATTATGGTCAGGATGAACACGCTCAGCTCTGAGGAGAGCGTTGCGAGGAAGCCAATTCCTGTGCAAGTCCAGGAGGACATCCACTCGATTGCGTGGTTTCCAAAGTTGCGCTTGAACTTCCAATCCTGCCAACCGATCGCGCCCAAGTAGACGCCCATCATGAGGTCCGCAATGGAGAGGTTGCGCACGAAGAGCGACAGTGTGCAGTCTTCGTGTTGCGAGACTGATCTCCAGATAAAGACAAACACGTTGCCCAAGCTGCAAACCGAGGCCACAATCCAAACTGCGTACTTAAGGATGGGAAAGGCGAGCAGCTCCTCAACTGAGGAGAGGCCGTCCGTAAGCGGACGACAGACGCGCACATGGGTCGCATAGTGGCAGTAGCGAAACTTTGCAAAATAGATGAACTCAAGCTGGCTCAAATAGGCGAAGCTTCCCCTGTTGATGTGGTCAAAGTCAATGTGCGTTAAATTTAGCGATCTAAGCCTTACAATCTCCTTGAAGGCGTCCATTGGCAGCGATCTAAGTGGGTTGCCGCCCAAGTAGAGCCGCTGAATGTTTAGCGACTGCGCAAAGGTTTGCCTGTTGATCCACTTGATCCTGTTGAAGGACAGATTTAGCTCCTCAAGTTCGTAATCCAAATTGAATGCTCCATCCTCAATGTGACTTATCTGGTTGTGCGAGAGCGAGAGCCAAATTAGCGAGCTAACGTTCGAGAACCAATGCGCCTTTATCTGACTAATTCTGTTGTGATCGAGCAGAAGCTCCTTCAGGTTTTGGCAAACACTGAACCTGGTCGCCTCTGGCAAATCGATCATGTTTTCGCTCAGATGGATCTTAGTTATCGCGGGCGTGTTGACGAGCATCTGGGTGTCGAAGGTCTGCAGCTTGTTCGCCTCCGCCTGCAACCAGGTCAAGCTGGTCAGGCCGCCAAAGGCTTGGCTGTCGATGCAGGAGATTTCGTTGTGGCTAAGGTAGAGCTTTGACAGGTTTGGGGCCGTCTCGAAGGTGGAGCGGCCAATGTGGGTTATTCGGTTGTTTATGAGCACGAGCGAGGAGAGAGATTGGGGCCAGAGGACGCTGTCGATGTTGCTTATGGAGTTGTTGTCCATTCTAATCTTGTAGACGCTCGCAAGCAGGCTGCTCGGCACCGAGCTCAGGCCCATTCCCTGGCAAATTATTACGAGCGGATCCGTGAACACGCAAGGGCATTGCTCCTGAACAAACTCCTTGAAAGTGCAGCTATCCGGTTTTGCTAGCGCACTTGCTGCGCTCGCCTGGAATTGTTTCTTCTTTGCGGCTTTGTTGAAGATTTGCTCAAAGAAGATGCCTATCGCGCCGTTGCTGTCGTCTGGGCGGCGAGCGGGCGCAAGTGGTGGTGGTGGTGGCGGCGGCGTGTTAGCTGGCTTGTATCAGTGGCTCATGGCCGCCCTTGCTCTTTGGGCGCCCTTTGGAATTGGTTGGCAATTTGGTTGAGCCGCGCAACCGGAGAGCCGAGCTTGGCCGAGTGGAGCGAGCGCTCGGCTAGCCAAAATTGCCCTCACTCAGGCGCCAAAAGTAAGGCGGCTTAAGGGCGCTAGCTAGCTAGCTCGCAAACGAGAGCCAAGGCGAGATGGAGCCGCCCGATAGTGGGACACAAAGCGGCTTTATTTGGCCCACTGGCTGGATTGAACTTACGGCAAAAGCTCTCATCGGATCTGTCTGGACAGTCGGCCTTTCCGTCGCAGTTGCGCCGCTGCTCAATGCAGATATCCGGACATGAGTGACACGGAAAAGTGCCGATGGGGCATTGAACTTTTGGCGGCCAAGGGTTTTGTGCGCGCGGGTTTGGCGGCGCCCAAAAGGGGGATGGAGTTTGAGGTTTGGATGATTAGTCAGCAATTGGGATCACCGTTTCAAAGGGAGAGCCACCGATCGATGATCAGCTTTGTTCGCGTTAAATGGAATGAGCGCGTGGAAAGTGGGCCGACAATGAGACTCGCGCGCTGGTTGCAGAGTTGGCGCTCTAAAAGCGAGCGACCGGCAAAACGAGGAGCCCGGCCGAGCCAAGCCCATCTGGAGCCTCCTAGGGCTTCGGCGGCGCCCTCGACTTGCACGGGCAATTAGCGGCCCGCTCGAGCCAGCTGCGAGCGGGCGCCATTTCCGGCGAGCGGGCGCCCCGCTCGCCCAGTTGGAGCAGCTTTCGAGTTCACTCCTGTCGCCTGTAACACGTCGGGCACGTTCACTCGGCCGCCACCCGCTGCGCTCGGGCTTCAAGCTGGACAGGTCATCTCCAGGTTGCTTTTGGCCGCATTCAAATCACGAGCCAAGGGAAGAGCCTGAGGAGTGGCCAGCTTTGAACGGTCAATTGGGGCCAACTTTAAACTGGGCCAACTCGAGCTAGCTGGCCGGCTCAGTGGCCTGGATTGAACCTCGGCCTTGCAATGATAGATCACTCACAGTTTTCGTCGGCCAGCGACAGATTCGCCTGTGACGCATATTGGGTGCAGTTGATGGGCTGGAACTCGATAGAGCTGTGCGCCGGGTAGCCAGCGTTTGCTTCTGTCTGGTTTGCTTGGGTTTGGTTTGTTGGAGTTGGTCTGGTTGAGTTTGGGCCACTGCCGCCGCCGCTCGCTCGGCTCAGCTGGTTGTGCTGCTCCTCGTAGCTTGTGTTTGCCAGGTAGAAGAGGAGCAGAGGCAGCGAGAGGAAGACGAGGATGAAGAGGATGAGCGCGAGCAAGCAACAGTGGAGCTTACTGTTCGAAATTGAACTCTTGAACATGGTCGATGCTCTCTCTCTCTCTCTCTCTCTCCTTGGGCGAGCAAGCCCAACTCTCTCCTCCGCTCGTCCGCTCTAGCTCTGCCTAGTGCGAGCCTCCAGTCGAGGCTCTGGGCCAAAGGCAAACAGGCCGCCCGACTCGAACCGACTCAGCCCCCAGATTTAAGCGGCCGAGGCGGAGGCAAAAGGCATGGCAAGCCGACGATCCACTTCCACTGCTGGCCTCGCTCGCTCGCCTACTTGCGCTCGCAGTGTCAGCATCCGGCGCCTCGCTTCAGCCAGCCCAAAGGAGCTCGAGCGCCGGCTGCAAACTCTTGTTGCGCTCTTGCGGCCGCCTGTAGCCTTCAATTGAGCGCTCTAGTTGCCCATCAAGCGGCCCGAACTTGCGCCCAGTCTGCTCCACTTGGCCGGTTGGCGCTCCTTGCTCCGCCGACCGGAGCGCCGACGATCGATGCGGCCTCGCTGCTGGCTGCCGGGTCTTTCCAGAGCTTCCTAACTCCCTCTCACTGCTGGCCCCTCCTCGATCTGGATCCCTATTCTCATCCAGACAAACGGGCGGCCAAATACAAAAGCACTCGCCTTGCTCAGATCTCGCTGGCTCTCGCTCGCTTAGTTGGTTGCAGCTCGCTAGGCAATCAGTCTACTAGCTTGCAGCTCAATCCACTAGATTCCAGCCCAGCCAAGCTCACATTTCCCCACTTCTCGCGAACTAATCCCGCGGACGAGCTGATACATTGACATCGGCAAAGCTGGCCGAGGCTAATGCAAATCAGCCAATGTGAGCCATTTGTTGCCGCCAGCTTGAGTTGGGGCCAGGCAGCGGAAGTGCGCAGACTCGGCGCTCGCGAATCCGAGGCGAGAGCGCCGAGGCCTCAAGCTCGATTGGGCGCCAACTCTCGCCGCTCGCTCGTCTGGCTTCCTTGGGCGAGCACTTCAACAGTTAGCGGCCCGAATTTACAAACGACCTTCCTCTCTGCGCGTTGAGCACTCTCGAGCTCAATTGATTGATGTCCTCCAATCAAGTTTTCGATCGCATAGAGCTGACAGAGCTTCGCCCGCCCGATCCACTCCAATCTGATTCGAGGCTCAGCCCTCCCTCCCTTTCTCGGCCTGCTCGCCAGCCTTCGCTCGCGGAAGCCGGCGAGACGGGCCAGGTAGTGGATGGAGGGAGCAACTTGGAGCCAAAGTGACTCCCTAGCTCGTGCTTCCTCTCCCCTCCCGGCAGCGCAAACCATTTGGAAGCTGTGAGCTCTCTGTGGCTGCGGCTGCGGCTGCTGCAGCTGTGGCTGTGCCTATGCAACAAATAGACAGGACGGGCGGGTTATAATTGGAAGCCCTAAAATCTCGCCGGCCGCATCAAATGTCGCCGGTGACGCTGCAACTGAACGTTGACTCATCACTTGGATCGGAAACGGCTGCTTGGGTGGGAGAGAGGCAGAGGGGAATTTGCTCGACTTAATTGGAACTTGCTCGAGTCCAAACCCAATCCGGCCAAGCAGATTGCTGGAAGGATAGGCGCAGTCACGCGATTGAGCCGATGCGATGGCGAGTCCGTCTGCGCCAGCCGCATAGGTGCTAGTTGCGGAGCTGTCGCTAAGAGGACACAAGCTGGCGAGCGAGACGTTAGGCTTGACGCCGATCAGGCGCCGCCGACTGATGGGCAAAACAAGATAGCGCCAAAGCTACCACTCTGACTACATGTTATCCCCCCCCCCTCGCCAGCCTCAAGATAAAGACGCCAGCCCATGTAGTTTGGCTCGCCGAGCGTCTGGCGCGAGCAGCCTGTTGTTGGGTGAAGCCGAGCCAAGAGATTTACATCTCAAGCTTGCCTCTAAGCGCCTGAGATGAGCCATTCGAGTGTCTACAATGTTAAACTCAACCCCTTGTTGACTCTATGGCTCATCGAGCAGGCGGCACAGGTGGCCAGCTGATCTAGTGAATAATTGGCCCGGGAGTTTGGTGGCGCACATTTGGAGGTCGCAGGCAAGTTGTTCAATGCGTCCTCCATTGTGCAAGACTCCACTTTATCGTAACTAACCGGCTGATTAGCCAGCCGTTCATGTTGATTGAGATGATCCAATCCAATGGATTGAGCTGAGATCATCTCTCAAGTTCACGGACAGCAACACTTGGCGGCTTATTCAACCTACTTCAAGGTTGCGCGAGTCAATTCAAAGCGTGGCAATTTCGCAACCAACCAAACCATCAAGCCGCAGGGTGAATGTCACCTCGAGGACAATCTTAGGTAAGCGCCGGCAATTGGAGAGAGAGAGAGAGAAGATCAGCCATGCTCCTCATGAGCGTCAGTTGGCCTCTAGCCCACTCGCAT
>ENA-UOVY01000230-UOVY01000230.1-plant-metagenome-genome-assembly--contig:-NODE-230-length-34687-cov-622.250087_pt1 | contig 34687 bp, 25 predicted proteins | sample MGYA00249840_ERZ761561 | MGnify/ENA primary metagenome ERZ761561 (study PRJEB28882, sample SAMN05720143) | plant metagenome | isolation source: Guanajuato, Mexico | place: Mexico:Guanajuato, Mexico...
AGAGAGAGAGAGCGGGGGTAGCCATTGGCAATGGCAAGGCGCTCGTGTGGCCACTGTGGCAGCCTTGCGCCCGCCTGTACATGGGCGCCCGCAAGTGAAAGTCGCTATCCCATTTGTGTGGTTTATTGATCGAGCAGGAGCGAGAGCGGCCGCTTGGGCAGGTAGGCCGGGCGGCGCCAGCCTTGGTTCAGCTCGGGGAGCAAAATCGGAAGTGCAAATCGTGATTGGCCAGCGGGCCTGACTAAAGCCGAGCCATTGTTGCCTGGAAGCAACAGCCACGCTGCCCTCGCCTTCCTCTAAGAGGAGAAAATATGCCACCAACAAAGCCCAACACCTGAAATCACCACTGCAACGCATATTTTGTGCCCCCGAGATCTCTCGCTGGAATCTTTGTATCATCGTCGATGGTGGCGGCCGACACGAACGCCACTCACTCTCTCTCTCTCCCTTTCTTATCCCTTAGGCCAAATACACTGTTGCTTGGATATATAAAATCCAGACGCTTGAATAGCGCAAACCCTCCACTGCCGGCTAGCCACTACAAACAAAGAGATAGCAAGACTCGCCTCCCTCTCGCTCTTTCTGCCTCTCTAGCTCGCCCAAGAGAGCAAACCAACTCAATGGCAACCCCAGCAAGCGGGCATCTCGAGGTTAGGAGAAAGTTTTATTTATTGGCTTTTCGCTTCCATTGGCATAGCTGAGCCGGTCAGCTGAGCAATCCGTTCAAGTTGGCCGCCTAATGGATGGTTGTTTGCGGATCCATCTCTAGCTGGCATTCTTGTTTGCGATGCTCTCGCAATTGAACTGCGCCGGCCACAAGCGATTGCGACTGCAATGACGACGACGACGACGACGACGACGACGATGCCATCGAGGGCAGCCAACACGACCACCGCAATGACAATCGTTGCCATCATGACGAAGGGACGGACGGGAGGGGCAGCTGAAACAGCATGATTGACCATCACGGTGGTCAATCATCATGACTTTCGCTTGTCATCCGTTCAAGCAGTTGGATCAATGGTTCAGCCGGCGATTGTTTCACTTGCTCTCGCTTGTGGCTCAGGATTCAGGTGCACCTGTCTTTGGCTGCTGAGATTGTTCGAGAAAGGGCGCGTGCTCGTCCCTTGGTTTGGCCGCGCTCAAATGGCCCCGCTTTCGCCTGCTCGCCGCCGGGATCATGCGCCTCCGCTAGCGGCAACCTTATCGGTGGCGCCGCCAACACTGCCGCCGCCGCTGCCGCCGCCAAACACAGTCTGGTCGCTGGCCAACCTGACCGATTGTTTGTCACCCACCTGTTGCTGGCGGCTCTTGGGCCAGGCGTGATAGGAGGGATCAAAGTAGCCATCTTCCCATGGCATTGGCTCGCGCAACATGCCCGCCGAGTGTCTGAAGGGAACCTGCCAGGGGTTCAGGTAGCCGGACACGACTGGCGAGGCTGCGGCGAGTTGGAGTTGGAGCTGTAGGAGGAGGAGGAGGCTGGCGAGCGCGAGTAGGATGGCCGCCATCACTTGCGGCGACCTCCCAGCACTGGCGCTAACACCGCCGCCGGTGGCCAAACTTGCTGCTGCTGCTTCCTGTTTGTGGCTCATTGCGCTTGGTTTCCTCTCTCGGCTAGTTGATCGCGTCGTCATCTACTCTCTCTAGCTCGCTCGCTCTCATTAGTTGCAAACGATTCCGGCAACCAAGTTAAACTGAGCACGGCTAATGAGCAACATGAGCGGGCTAAAGTGTGACAACCTTTGCTGGCTCGAGCAGGTAGGGGAGTGGAAGGAGAGCAGACGGCAAACGAGAGGAGGAGGAGGAGGAAGAGGAAGAGGCTTGGCGGAGACTCGAGCCCACAGCTGCGCCCGAATGGGCACAGGCGAAGCTCGCAGCCGGCAGCCGCGGGTTGACAAATTAGAGCAAGATTTGGACTAATTAGCGCGACTTTGAACGCGGCGAATTGCGTCCGCTGGAGCCAGGTGAGCTGAGCGCCATTGTTGATTGTTCGCTCGGTTTGCGGTTTTGGTGGGCAAAGCTGGCGAGCTGGAAAGAGGAGAAGGGATGCGCTTTGGTGCTCGATGGGCGAGCGCTTTGGGTCGGTTTAATTTGGGCCAATAACAATGATATTGTCATGGCGCCTGGCTGAAATTGTCATTGTTTTCGCTCGCTCTTTAGATCGGCTCCACTTTCCCTCTCACTCTCTTTTTCCATTAGACTCGCTTTGAGTTCGCTTGCGAGGCCAAGTGGGGTGTTGCAGGCAACCTGGATCGCGCTTTCCCACTGCAACACCGAGAAGCCCCCACCGCTTGACTCCTCGGATGGTCGGCGCAGCAGGCACATGTGAGCGTGGTGTGCACGCAATGGGCGATTGAATGGGAAAAACAAAGACAAAGTTAAGCCCTGAAATTGTTACCTGTTATCCTGCTCGCCAGTTCCAGTTTTGCGCCGCTGGGTTTATATGAAAAATTTCAACGCAATTCAATGAAAAACTATCGGCGGCGAGTTATTATCTAAGGCGAGTTAGTCTAAAGGCAGACCAGCGCCCCTCTCTTTCGGTCCCGCTGAAGGGACCACCACCATCAACTGGAACCAGCGGGCGCAATTTCAGCGTTCAGGTTCAAGCGGCGCCGAAATGCAAATTGAATAGCCTTACCTGTCACTCGCTCCCCTCCCCCCTCTCATCTCCTCCCATCTCGGTGCATTTTTGTCGCCTCCAATTCTGGTCGTCGCTGGGTTTGCCAAGCTTGGATTGCTTTAGTAGCGGCGCGCAGGCGGCCCGCAAGGCGAGGCGGACAGAATGGAATTGGGACCAAATCAGCCGGGAGGGTTCAAAGTCGGCACTTGAATGGGTTTCGCTTATCAGCTCTTTTCGCTCTTTTACAATCCCATGTTTGCAATGCTAAATAAGTAAGTGAGAACAGGCGGCCAGTCAACAAGTGGCCGGCACGACCCCTTGCGTGTCCATTCAATATCAGCGCGCGATCTGGTTGATTCGAGCTAGCGGCTCGCAGTCAGTGCGCTGATCGGCGCTGGCTGTTGAACTTGGCCCAAGAGCGAGGAAGCCGTCTGTTTGCTCAACGCCCTCGAAGTCTCCCCCGCCGGCTCGCCGGTTTGCTCGTTGAGCTCTCTGGCTTGTCGCCCCCCCCCCCTGAATCGGCTTGCTCGATCCATCTGCTCGCAGCCGCCAGTCGTAGATAATCTGTGTTGCAGCGTCGGTCGCGGTAGCCGATCGGCGGGGGCAAGTGGCATTGTTGTTGCGGCCGGCGAGTCGGCCGCCATTCTAGCGCCAAGACGCCGGCCAGCCAGCCTGTCTGTCCGGGCGACTCGGGCGGCGCCAGTTTCAATTCGAGTGGCGAGCAAGACGAGGTAGCAGCTCGCTCGAAGGGTTCGCCCTCTGGCTCACGAGCTGCGAGTTGCGAGCTGCGAGCTGCGAGCTGCGACTTGCAACTTGCGACCCCAAATGTAGGGCGCTAATTAATCCCGTCGACGAGTGCCGGCCGGCCGCCCATCTAAAGAGTGCAGAGCCTTTGAGTGTGGGGCAAATAATCAATAAAATTGGATTATATTGATTCGCGCGACTTGGCCAAAGCGCGAGCTCGGCCGAGCGGCTAAATGGAGGCTCTGCTTTGGGGGGCGAACCTCTCGGTTTGGTTGCCTAGATTGACATCAAGGCAACCAGTTTGATTGATTGCCAACAACAATCTGCTCGCAAAGCAACTCCATCTCGAGATCTCCCGTCGCTTTTTTCGAATTACAATCCCAAAAGAGTCCGCGCAACTACAACGGGAGCTCGCTCGCCCAAAACAAGCACCAAGCGCATCTCCAGCCTCCTCGCCAGCGGCCCTCCACTCGAGCTAGCCATCAAGCTAGGCAGCGGAGAGTTCGAAGCCAACAAGTAATTTGCCCCCTCAACTTGGCCCATGAATAACGACAGGCGGCGCTGTCAGAATTGGGCGCAATTATTTTGGGCCTCCGAGTTGGGCTGGGCCAGTTAGGCGGCCAGCGGCGAGCAGTTAAGGCTCCATCTCTGGCCCATTAATTGGCTTGAGCCAGGTGGAGGAGGGGAGCAGCTTGTTTGATTTGCAGCCACTGGCGCGCCGCTCGACTTGATGAGATGCTGGAAGCCTCGGAAGGGTCCATGGAAGCGGCGGCTGGAGCTGGAGTTGGAGCTGGAATTACAATTGGCCGCTATCTGATCCAGCGGACGTGGCCGGCCGAGCCTACGGCTACCACTCAAAGGCCAACACCACCGCTAACACTAAAAGCCCAACCAACTGAAGCCCTTAAGCGCGATCTTGCCAGTTTGCTCGGGCCAGGTGTGAATTGGGCACACCGTTCGCCTCTCTGGCCGAGAGTGCAAATAAATTTAAGCTTGTAAAGTTCGCGCCATCAACAAGCGTTTGTTTGGCCAAATCTTGTCTGTGTCACCCGAGTCTAGCCGAGTGCTTTACCTCAGCTCGAGCGTCAGCAGTAAGTGCACTCGCAAGCGTCTGCTCGCCGACGGAGCCTCGCTAAAAGCTGCCCGCCAACTGGCTCTCCCGAGATCCAAACTGGCCGCCAGATATAATTAAAAGCGCCCGGCCGACTTCGTGTCGCGGCCAGATAAATTACAGCCGCCTTTGCTGCTGCCCGTTGCAGGTGAACAATGATAATAAATGTCCGTCGCAAAAATAGGCGCCGCTGGAGGCTCCACCGCAGCAGCAGCAGCAGTAGCGGCGGCTGCAGTGGTTGGCCACTCCAATTCCAAGGTGAGCGATAGTGAGTTGCCCGCTGGTTTTACACTCGCTCACTCTAGAGCGCAATAACTCACCGCTGCCGTCCCCGAGTTGGCCGCTCTGCAGCCCGCAAGGAAGAGTGGCGGCTATTGGAGGCTCGCTGCCTGAATTTTGGGCGATCTAATTTGCTCGCAAGAGATCGGCCCGCTCTGGTCGAGCAAGCGAAAGTCGCTCGCTGAACTGGAGAGTTGAGCCGAGATTGCGACCTCTGCAACACTGAGGCAGCCCAGTGGTCGCTGCAACGGGCTAGGCGCTCGGCTTGCGGCAGAGGGGGCGGACTCGGCCGCTCGAGGGGAGGCTAAGTGGATCGCGGGCGCGCGGATATCGATTGCGGCGAGCGAGCGAGCCAGTCAGTCAATGGGATTTGGCGAGCGAGCGAGCGAGCAAGAGATAATCGATCCTAGGAAGGAAATCGATGATTCGCAGCCAGGCCGATCCGCATGCTCGTCGTGGTCGCAGTCGCAGTCGCCGTCGCTGTCGTCGTGGTCGTGGCGGCGCTCGAGGTCACTGATCCTGGCCCATCGGCCTGCTAAGCCAACTGGCCCTCCACTCTTCGGCTGGCCGTCCGCTCGGCGGCCCATCAAGCGGCCAGCCCGCTGAGAGCCGTCGGCTGATTGGCCGGCCCGTTGACACGCCAGCCGAGCTCGCACTTGCTCGGTTTGAGGAGAAATATTGTTGCTAATCAGCGAGCAGTAGAGCACACAAACCTGCAGCTTGACGGCTCTCCCCTCCGCTCGTCTGCTCTCCTTTGCCCCCAGCTAGTCGAGCAGTGGCGAGAGATGGACTGGTCCGCGCGCTAGCTCAGCTCTTCGCCGCCCCCTCTCGGCCGGCCAAGCCTCCTCTCGGCTGCGGGCGCTTTCAATGACTTTTCCGCAAGCCGAGAGCGCTCGCAACGCTCCTCCTCGTCTTGCCAATCAGGGGTTGTCAAGTTGGCTGCAGCGCTGTTGCTGTTTGATCTAGGCGAGGCCATATTGTCGCAAGCGGATCACGCACTCGCTTTAAAATGGACCATTGTCTTTGGGCTGTCCTGCGTCGCTCTTGCTCAGGCAGAGCCAAGGAGCGGCGCTCGAATGGAGATGTTTGAAGTGCTGAGCGGCCAACAGGTAACATCGAGTTTCCTGGCCGAGCGAGACGAGCTGCTTGTTAGTGTGGCCGGCAATTGCTCGCCCAGTCAACACCTCGGCGAGCAATTCCCACACAGAAAGCTCCAATCACGAGCCTCCCCTCCCTCCGTCGCTCGCTCCAGCTCCGTTTATCTCTGGCAGGCTGGCATTTGATTGCATATTGTGTTTGGCAGAGGATATCTCGTTTGCACGATGCAATCGCTGGGCTTGATTGCGAAATTAAGCGTTCATTGCTTATTCAATTGCAGCGGCGGCCGCCACTCGAGCAGTTGGCCAACAATTGGCCGTCTCAACTTTCGCAAACAAAACGGAGCCTCTCCATTTCCATTCCAAGTTCCTCCCAACTCTTGGCCGCTCAACTCCAAGCCGAGCTGGCCCTCACCTGGCCAATGCAAATTTTTGCCAAACAAACAAAAACGAAAAAGCGAAAACAGAGCCCGAAAGCGAGCGAGTCGCCAGAGAGCCTCTAGCTCGTTAATGAGCTGGTCGTGATGGATCTATCAAGCGAGCGAGCTGGCCAGTTTGCCAGCTCGCTGGACTCCCGTTGGCTCGGCCGCTTGAGCCGCCAGACCCACTGGAGCGGCGGCCGCCTCTTCGCCCGCCGGCCAACAAAAAGGCCAACACCTCCGAGCGGCCCTCTGCAGCTTGACGCGCGCTCGCCGGGCCACCTGCGAGCTCGGGCGCCCCGAGAGGCTCGCTCTCGGCCGCCACAAGTGTCGATTCATCATTCAGGCGGCTTATTTGCGGCGGCGGCAAGGCAAGGCAGGATCTCATTGGCGAGAGAAGCGACGATAAGCGGCGGCGGCAGCGGCATGATATCGCGGTGGCGGGTAAGCGCGTTTGCCGCTCCACCGACCAGGCCGGCCGAGCCCTTTTTGCGCCCGCCGCCAACTCGATTTGCTTGCCGGCTTAGCTTGCGGGATGGGAGCCAGTCGCGAGGTTGGCGCGGGAACAAAGTGCGCCCCGCGTATATCTAGCCGAGCCGACGAGACAAAGGCCCGTGAGATATGGAAGTGGAGCCGGCGCTTACTTGGTTCCGTTCCGCGCCATCGGCACCGGCGCGGTCGCCTTCCACTGGAAGCGCCGACTCTTGAACCTGGCGGCCGAGTTGCGGTCAGCTACCGGCCAGGTGTCGCCCACTCAGCTAACCGGAGTCGGCTTAGGCCAAAAATGGCAGCCCAAATGTCTCGCCTCCGAGCATCCACCTGTGACCAATTGCAGCAAAAGCAGCGGCAGCGGCGGCAAGACGTTGGGACGATTTATTTCTCTCGCCTCTCGACCATCAGCTCCCTGTTGTTGTTGTTGTTGTTGCCACTGCTGCTGCTACCTTTGGACATTCGGACTGCCGACTTTGGGGCAGGCAAGCAGCAAGTGGCCATTGTGTGCCGCCATTGCAGCCACCTGCTCTTGGCTTCGAGGCGACAGAATCGCCAATTGGCTTCTTATCGTCGATGGGCCACAGCGAGCGGGATGGCCGATCTGGCTCCGTGCGAGCGGCTGGCCGGTGACGGTCAATCACCTCGGCCAAACGGGCTGATTGGGCGGCGCAAACTGGCGGCCGGCCGTGTGGACGCGATCGCGAGCTTTGCCTGCGATATCATGGCGCCGCAACTGATTGATGGAACATTATGATAATGGCCCATCGGCCGACACTCAGCTGGTCATGGATCCTGGAGATGGGGCGAGACTCTGTCTTGTTGCAGCGCAGAGTTGTTGCGCTTTGATGAGACGGCCCGCTCGAGGATGACGTGCGGCTAATGTGCGCTGACAACTTCCGCCCTAAGGAGGCGCCAGGAGAGGAGAAAGTTGCCGGCTCGAGTTGGGCGCCAGGTGAGGGCTGGTATGCAAATTTTGGACGCAAAGCCGGCTAATAAGGCGGCGAGGTTTGTGGGCTCGCAAAATCAGTTAGCCTTTTCGGAGGCGACTTTCCGTACGAGCGCTTTCGGCACGGAAAGCGTTGAATCGATTTGCATAGGTGGCTCTGGTGTTCGGTCGAGTGGTCGTCGCAGCCGTCCAGCTTTTAGCAAAGACGAAGACGACGACCACGACCACGAGAGCGACAACATCGCGCCGAGAGCTAATCAGCTCGAGCAGAGTGGGCGCCATTGTTGCTGAGCAGCGCGCGCCTTAGCGGCCAGCTATTCGCCCAGAGTTGGCTGGCTCGCAAGTAAAATTTGCATAAATAGAAAAACGGCAGCCGCGCCAACTGGCTGACACCTGGCCGGCACACCACTCGGATGGGCATTCGGGCCAGTGCGCAGGCTACACAGGAGCAGGCCGAGCCGGCCGAGGGTCTGGCTGGCTGGCTGGCCTGGCGGGCGGATTGGCGGGTTTTGCATTGCATTTGCATCGAGCGCTCCGTCTCTCGTCGTGCTGAAACTGGAGAGGCTGGCTTTCAACTTCCAGCTTGAACTTGATCTGTGTGAGTCGAAACTCGGAGCGAGCCGTTTAGGCTGCAGCCAGCAGAGAGGGAGGGCGGCTTGGGCAAAGCGGGCGCCCACTTGGAAGGCTCTATGAAAAATTAATTGTTTCTCCCATTCATTGGCGCCGCAAACTCTATGACAACAATAACAGAACGTTGCCTTTAATGGGAGCCGCCGAGAGTGTTTTGATCCGTTAAAAGGAAACCGCTTTTGCCAAAGCGGCCAACTCTAAACAAACATTCATATTCCGCCTAAGCAACCAAATTGGCCCACTTAAAAGGCGGCTAATTTTTCTCCTGCCAAAAGCTAGACTCAGTTAGCCAATATTCTCACATAAATTATCAGCAAAGAGGCGGGATCAGAGGCACTGCGAGCGGCTTTAGAGAGCGGCGATAATTTTCAAGCACGCCAACAGGTGTAGCCCAGATTCTCGATCTCGGCTGCAGTGTTTGGCGAGCGAGATGTTTGGCGCATTGATCAATTAGCTTGGAAGCTGGCGGCCGCTCTCGGATTGGAGCCGGCGCTTCGCTGCTGGCGCATGGAGCAGCAAGGAGGAGACGGTTGTCTCTTGCCGGCCACTACAAGTTGGCGGTGTCCAGCAGTCTGGAGGAGATTGAGTCTATTTGGTGGAGCAGCGGCGGCGGCAGCTGCATCTGGAAGTGCTGCCCACCGGCAACACCTTGCGTTCCCTCGCGAGCTCCTTAGTGGAGCCACTTGCGGCTCTAATTTGAAGCTCTGCCCGCGCCCGCTTCCTGGCGCCGCCGACCAGCCAGCCAGCCAGCCTCTTTCAAACAGCGAGCCTTTGTCGGCCTGCCGGCCGGCTGGCTTGCCCAAGGCTCGGCCAGCTGCGAGGGCGAGCTGGCGAGCGGGGGAAGGCCGCCAACCGGTGATCAAGATGGATGGACCAATTCCAGGCCGGAATTCATATCACCCAATCGATTGGATTTACAGTTTAGAGCGCGCAAGCCGACGGCAACGAGACCATCGATTATGTTAATGGCTCAAAGGCGGCCTGGCTGGCGAGGGAGGCGCACACTCGGGTGCCCCCGCAGCCAAAACAAGTGCGCCCAAATGGGGCGCTGCTCATTTTCGCGCGTTGCTCAGAGTGGGAGCTCGCTAGCATCAATTAGCGCACCTAGCTGGGCTTGTCTCTTGGCGCGAGGACACCTGCGCTTTTGGATTTTAGGCGAGCTTGTTTCGCCCTTTCGGTGGGCGAGCAAATAAAATGATTGACTCGCGCCTCCAGCTTCCAACTGTCAATCTGTTGGCCAAGCTCGGCCCGCTCTCAAAGCGGCCAAACGAGACGAGCAGTCTGCACGACCGATCGCTTGCTCGCCTGTTAGCCGCCGCTGCCACTGATGCTCATAGTCAAATGCAATCCGAGAACGAGATTCACTTGGACGGCTAATTTGGCCAACGAGAGGAGGCAGCTTGACATTTGTTATTATCCGATTGCACTGCTTTGCAACGGCCCAACTCGTCCAAGTGGCAAGCGGCCCTCCAGCTGCCAGCAACTCCGAACGACAGCTGCAAGGCCAAGGCTCTTCCTCTCTCCCAGCTGAGCCAACAAGGTAAAACCGAGCAGCAGCCATGCAAATTGGACTCTGCTTGTAGAGAGAAACAGAGAACTCAATCAACTTGGCCGCCCATGCATGCATCTCCATCTCTAACTCCCCAAACCCTGACACTTGCGCTGCCATCGCGCGAGCATAAGCTTCCATCTGTCCTCTCCAGCGCCGCTTGACTCGCCGGCTAGCCGGCCGGCCAAACTAATCAGCTGCCAGGCTCAGACAAGTCGGCCTACTCGCGAGAGGCTCGCTAAGGTTCAGGTTCAGGTCTGGATTCAGGTCCAGATCTAGGCTGTGGCAAGTTGGCCAGAGACACACACTCGTCGTAGCCAGTCGGACGCGGCGACGGCCGCGCCAACTTCGTTTGCTCGGCGCCAGAAACAAGCATGAAAGCCGCAAGGCAAGCACTAGCGGCAACAGCACCACTGGGGAGACCTAAAAAGGTGGACTCTGGTGAAAAAGTTCACCTGTAAGCGGCCAACGGGCGCTAAGCTAACAAATCTCGCCTTGCATATGTCACCAAATCAGCGCGGCCACTAAACGAGCGGGCCAACAGGTTGCTCCTTCTCTACGAATAAAAACCAATATTATGATTGCAAAGCTAAGACATAATGGCCGCCCACTCGGCCGGCAAAGCCGAGCCAAGCAAAGCGAGCCAAGCAAGCGGGTTGACAAACGGGATCTGGATTTGGATCTCGATCCAGAGGCTGCCACTGCATCAGCTTGGAGCGCGCAAGCAAGCCCAGTGGGCGGAGTCCTTTGGGCTGGTGGCGCAATGTCGAGTAGAGATTTGAGTCTAGTTGGGCTCTTTTCTCGGCCAGCAGCTTGCACGCGACACATTTTAAAGGCGCCATTGTTCTTGCAAATGCTCCTCCAACAGGCCAACTGTCCGATCATAAGTTACTCATGGCTTGCGACAAACAAGCCGCCCATTCATGAGCGAGCCCATTCCACCGAGCGCCTTGACCAGCGAGCGAGCGGGCCAAGTGGCTCTGGTGCCCAAAGGGCCACTGTTTACTTTGTCCGGGCAAAAATAAACACCCCGCCAAGCGAGCGAGCCGAGCTCTCGCTTTCGCCCTCGCTCTCGCCAAGAGTCTCCGCTCGTCGCCCCTGATTGGCGGCTCGCTGCCGGCCAACCTGTTGGCCTGGCCGCACTGGCTTGCCAGCCAGCCAGCAGGCCGGCCGGCCGGCGACAGGTGGACAGTCATTAGCGGGCGAGGGGCAAGCAAAGTGAAACTTAATGAATACCCTTGGGTGAGATTGTTAAAAATCGTCCGGCTCTAGCTTGCAGCGAGTGGCCAGTTGGCTGTTCGAGTGGACAGAGAGAGAGAGAGAGAGAGAGAGAGAGAGGGGCGAGCTTGCCAGTGTGGCGTCTGAATATTGGCCGCTCCCGGCGCTCGAGCTTATCAGACGAGCAAAACCGCAAACGGCTCACTGTTGGCGCCGGCGGAGCCAACTCCGTGTATCATCTCTCGCTCTCGAGCATCACCGCGCAGCAACAACAGCACACACCTGAATCCGGCAACTTCCCACAGGCTGCCCCCTCTAGTAGCCCGATTGTGCTCGCTAGGATGGGCGGCTCAACGGCCGCTTGGACCTCTACGCTGGCAAGCGGCGCTTTAGAAGCGTAGAGGGGAAACTGTTCTCGCTAACCTAAGAGCCATCTAACTCAGTTCTCACTCTCCTTCTTGGGGTTTTGAATCCATTCATTGGAGGCGCTGGCCTGAGTTTGGCTTGTTTGCTTGAGCCCTTTAAACTGCTGGCTCAGTGATGTGGTCCAGAGTCTCGCTCTAAGCGTGTGTGTCTCTGCATCTGCGTCTTCGTCTTCATCTTCCTCTGCGTCTGCGTCTGCGTCTGCGTCCATGTCTATGTCTATGCGAGGCTCTGAGAGGGACGATTCTTTTCATTTCCGCTGACTCTGCCAGTGGCGGCGGCAGAGGCGGCGGCAACGACGACGACGACGATGGTAAATCCGTCCATTGTGTTTGCCACAAAGCGAACACAACGAGCCTGTTGCGCTGGCCAACGGGCGTCCACAACAAACTCTCTCGGCGGCCCACTGCTTGACTTGTGCCGCCTCCAACTGGCCATCCGCTTCTGAGCCGGAAGTCTCGCGTGACCAACGAGGCAGGCGAAGGGAGGAGGGGGATAGATTTCGCGCCAAGAGAGTGACTTTGCTCGCTCGCTTTGGGCTACTTACGGCTAATTGAAGCCAGCGGATGGGGCAAAGCCAAGTAGCCCTCTCCTTTCAGCGGCGCAAGTTTTTAAAATTTGACTCCCAAGCTAAACTCTCTTTGTTAAGCAAAGCAGAAACAAGCCACAACATCTTGCCTCTGATCCCACCAAACTCTCTACAATCTCGCCCAGCTCGCCTTCAAGCCGCAGCCAGACCCGCTCTACGCTGGCAAAGGGCCGATTGTGTTTAATTAAGCGTCCTCTCTCTCTCTACCTCTCTACCTCTCATCCGTCCACACCAATCGGGTTCAACATCTTTGTATTGCTGCTTTGATTTAAAACGAGGAACTTAATCCCCTCACCCCTTCGAGGAGCTTGCATTGTTTATTATTGTTCGAGGGATAACAAGCAAAACAGCGGCTTGTAGAGTAGCAACTGGTCGCTGACCTGTGAAGCTCCCGCCGCCCCCACAGGAGTTACCTTTGCTCTCGTGCCGGCGCAAGGATGCCGGCCGCCAGCCCCAAGGGGAAGCGCCACAAGTGCGTACAACCGCGCAAACTCGTGCAAGACGCCCGCCCGCCCGCTCGGCCTTGGCACCAAAGAGCCCACCTGTTGGCCCGCCGCTCCATACCGGATGACAGACCGTTTAGGATGTTGTTCGAGGGCTCTTCCAACTCGCCCCTCTAATAAGTGTGTGGGCGCCTGCCTTAGCGCTCAAACTCTCTCCTAGACTCCATTTAGATATCAATAAGAGGCGGGGGGCAAGCGGCTGAGAGATTGCAATTTCACGCAAAACGCCTGTCAGCTTGTCTGTCTACCTCCTCTCAACTCTCCCTCCCTTACTTAACACGCAATTCACAATTCAATTGCACTTACCTTGATTGTCTGAGGATCTAGTTGCTGTTTGGCTGCTTGTTAATGACAACTGTAGGAATAAGCAAAGTAATGCTGAGTAAATCACATAGTTCTTGAAAAATGTTGGTGGCTTCAACCTTCTGTTTAAGATCAATTGCGACATCTTGCCTCCCCTAAATGGATGATCACAGTGCAAGGATGTCATTGGAGACATCTCAATTGAACGACTTGCGTTTAAATACAAACTTGGGCCTGTTTTTGATCGATGCAAACAGGATGACATCCGAGCTTCGAATTCGGATATGTCAACCGTGTGAGTTCCTTTAAGTAGCTTCATGTTCATTCTTGTGCTTTACATCTTTCGCAAACCCTTGAACTTATCTTAGATCTATCATTTGATTTGAATAATTGCTTTCGTTTGTCTTGACTTACTTGAATAGTAATTAAATAGGCTCCATACAGGTGATTCTATTCGCTGGCAAAATCCGAGCAACATGGTGGCTTTGAGCCGTGCTAGAGAGAAAAGATGTGAAGAGTTCGCTTGCTGGATTTGGTTTGAGAGAGTTTTCAAACACTAACCAACAAGTGTCGGGAGAAAGGATTGATAAATCCCGCCCATTTTAACTCAAGTGAGACTTCCAAGCCTAATCTGAGCGTCTCTGACTGTGATTGCAAGGCTTAAATAACCTGGCGTAGCTTGAAACCGGCAAAGCGAAAATCAACCGTCGCACCCCCTCGCATGCGTGAAGGCGTGTGCAGTGGTCACAGAAGAATTCTCGAGCTATTCTCGAGATAGGATATGGAGGCGTGGCAAGCGGGACTTTCCCGCACAGGGACGTTCCGAGTGAGCTTTAGTCCTGTTCAACTCGGCTGCTGCCATCTTTCCGAGAGCACACTAATCTTCACCAATCTGAAACAGAGCGATGTATTGGGAAGGGTCCAGTATCGTTTTAATTACGAAAGATGATGGCAAACATAATCAAGAACAGTCAAAGATTCAAATGACATGATGTATTAGCTAGCGGCTAGATTCAATAAGTAACCTTCAGCAGGCCTACATGCATGAGGGAATTAAATAGTTATTTACAAACTTGTCTTTTGGTCATCCTGTCATTTTAACCGAACTGCTCTGAGACCTTAGGTCATGTGTCTTCATCGAAACAGACATCCTCACCTCTTTGATTCGCACCCTCTTGCTTAATGCTGGCATTTTTGTCCTCATTGTTATTGTCGTCGTCATCATCGTCATCATCGAGCTCTTTTTGCATTAATTTCTTGGCTAATTTGACAGCATGGAATTCGTTATAGTGCCTCTTGCGTTTGAGTTCAAAATCAGTAATACTGCTACTACTGGCACGTGAAGTCTCCCTTGAGCGCAACGATTGGGAGGTCGACGCCTCTGAGAAGTCACCATTTTCAAAACTAGCATCAGGATCCTCCTTCTCTATTGCATCCAGGTCACTTTCGTCCAGTAAACTCTCAATATTTTCAATGGTTACAGGCGGCTCTTTGATCTTCTTGCTCACTCTCTCCAATAAATCACTAGTCTTTGCTTGTGAATCTTCTTCGTCGCTATTCTCACCACTATGACCGTGCGGACTTCTACTGTAAGGAGTCGGCGGTTCATCAATCTTCATGAATCCATAGTCTTTGTCGTCTGGGTGTAGTGTCTCCTTGATGTTGTCCTCATCCCATTTTATGTCCTTTTCCACAGAGTTACTCCTACTTGACCCCTCCGAGAATCTAAGGATCCCTTTGGAAGGGCGTTTGTTCAAATTTTCCATTCTATTAAGTTAGCATAGGTTATATTGTTTTGGATTTGCTCTTCTAATTTAAGTACTAAAGATGCGAATAGGAAAAGGAAGAGATCAGATCAATAGCGATGCTTAATGATAATTTGCTCGCTTGCTTGCTTCGGCATTTTACACGACTAAAATAAATAAGAGATTTGTGCGAGAAAGTAACGTGAACGTGCCAGTGGCGGAATGAATGGAGACAGCGCGAGCCTGCAATGGATTTAACACGGGAACTCGATAGAAATAAACCAACCAATCGCTAGATCAGTAGCGTTAACTGATCGATCATTCACCAACCAGTATTTAACTTATAATATATTATACCAATATGGCAACACGGATCAAGTGGACAACTGAGCTTGTTAATCATCTGCTGCACGCCATGAAAGGCTACAGACCCTATGGCGTGGAGAAACACTTCCACATGATGTTTATTCTGGAGAGGTTTCGTGTCAGGAGTGGCCTCAACGTAACTGCCGACGCCCTCTGGGACTATATCGATGAATTATATGACATAAATTTTTTGACCGAAAGAGAGTGTGAAGGATTCGTGAAAAGGACTACGGACTATTCATTGCCGACGGAATTTAATGCATGACTCTGCTCAAATTTCCAAGATCAGAGTATACTTGGAAAACCTTCGCCTGTATCTCATACAACAAATGTATAGTAGCTCTTTGAGCTGAACGATTTTTTGGACAGTGGATCCCTGATATAGCCATCTTTTAGCATCCTGCTTGCAAATTTCTTGGCATCACGGTTACTATCGAATCCATATACATTCCTCTCAAGCCATGTGATCAAGTCTGAGCCGAGGAAAGCTTTTGCTATGTGTATCTTAAGCCACTCTCTGTCCTTGATGTCCAGCCCTATTTCTGGTATCTTCATATGATGGATGATCTCTTTAATATCTGTCGTCGCTCTGTTCAGGCGTAAGCCAGAGCCCAATCTTATCATACCGGCCGAGGCAGGCCTAATGCAATCTGTATCTTGCGCATTCGATCCGAAGGAGGGCGACGAGGTGGCCGAGTTGGCTTGTTCGGAGTTATTGGGAATTGTTAATTGTTGAGTATGAGCAACCCAAGCTGCTGTGTCGATCGGATGAATAGCCTCTTTTGGACCTCCGATTCCATCCGTCAGATCGTTCTTGTTTGTTTCAACAAATTTAGCGACAACCAACTTCAAAGGCCCCCTTTTCAACACAGCATCTTTCAGAACCCTGACCGCCTCCTCATTTGAAAGCTCCTCCAAGTTAATCTCATTCACTTGAATCAACTTGTCACCGGGCTCAATACGACCATCTAGAGCGACAGCAGAATTTTCTGTGACCCCATCAACATAAATCCCCTCGTCAACATCATTTGTGGCATTTGCATAAATGTGAAGCCCAAGAAAGTTCTCATTTGTCAAGACTAAATGTACAGTTAGACATTGGACGGCTGTAGCGTCCGATTGGGAAGCACTAGATGAGGTTGATGTCGATGAGGATTGTGATGTGTTGTCCATTTCTCGACCTCTGTGACCATTGTACCTGAAAGGTGAGTTATTTTCGCGATTGTCATGATACCGGTGTACTGGTGATTTTCCGTTGTTTCTATGGTGGCGATTTTTTCTCTGCGAGATAAATGTGTCACAAGTTGTCTCGGAATAATTACTACAAGAAATACTGTCATCATCTGTTTCTGTAAAATAGCTAGTTGAATCGATATCTGTTGTCATGAATGAAGATGACCCATCATCATATGAGGTGCTAGAATAGGTTAAATTACATGTGTCACTCTCAGATTTTGGCTTAGAAACCAGCTCGTCGCCGATTCGTTCGGGTGTGACAATCCAGGCGACAACTCTATCTCTGTATGTCGGAAGCTTGCTTTCATCATCTTGGATCTCCTCCTTTACTATCCCGAACTCACTGTCATTTGATTTGAAGAAATATTTATAATTGGCCTGGTCAATGGCGGGCAAAGCGAGCTTAAGATCGGCCAAAGTTATACTAGTGGGCGGAACAGGTATTTTAAAAATAACTGGAGTTCTCGAATCAACTATAACACAAACTTTTGTATCCCCTTGAGAGGACGAATACGAACTTGCGAGTTTGGCACTTCTACTATCGATGTTCTTATTACTAAATTGATGATGAATTCCATAGTGATCTGAGGGTCCTACAATTGTGTGTTGGTTCGCCGATGAGGCTGGCGAGGGTGGATTTTGCTTACAGAGTTGGGGAGTCGGTGGGAGAGGCTCATTGAGCATTCCATAGAATTGTTGATTCTTGGACGATGGACTTCTAGGCCCGTTCATATTGGGGCAGTATTGTTGTTACAGGTTCATTTAATAGTTTTAAAGGTCAACACGACACTTCCAGAATCTAATTCCTCAAATGCAACTGCTCCCGATAATTTATGAACTTGGACGAACAAGGCCATTTGCAGTGAGATTTACATTTAATGGACTTGTTTAGAAACCCGTTCGTTCTCATCGCTACCGATAGCTTACGAGCATTCTGCCTAGAATTTTGTTTCAATTCTTCTGAGACAGCACACAACTCAACCGAAGACTGGACTCCAGCTGCTGCCGGGAAGCTTCCATTAACGCGCTGTGCTTCGTTAGCGAGGGGGTCGTCATCGAGCATAGCTTGAGCTGTATTTCATCAAGAATACAACACATCGCCGTGGTTCCCACAACTGCCCCTATTTTCATCTCGCCCCAACCAGTTTCTTATTCTTGGAACCCCATCGTATTGGCCATCTAAGCCCATCATGAAGCTCACTTCGGTCCTTCTGAAATGCCAACCTACTTTCATCGGCCCGATTATTAGAACCAAAGGCAGCGCTTTTAAGGGAAAAGACAAATTTGTGGAACCTGCAACCAAATCGGTGCGGTACAGACTATGGAAGGAATGGCTCGACCAAGAGAGGGTGATGAAATACACTTCAGTTCCTTATGTCACAGCTGACGAGGAAATACAATACCTAGCTTCGATTGGTGAGAAGCACCAAGACGTTGATCCTCTCTACACCAGCGTGATTGAGGAGCCAATGAGGCAGAGATATGCCACAGATATTCTGCAATATTTTGAAAGAAATAGGCAGCACGAGATATGGGAGTAAAAACCTGTTTGGTTGTATTATCACAATTCGTCAGCATACATATACTCTTATGCCGACTACTTATACTCAATAACTTTATTGACGGACGGGCTTAGATCCGTTGCGGAGAAAGTTGTATATGTCACCACCACTGGTTCTTTCTCTAGTTTGCTTTTATCATCATCGAATTTGGGTATAAACGGTTCTTCACCTTTAACCGATGATTTTTCAGTCTTTTCGTTCCTTTCATCTGAGCCGCTAGACTTGCTGTCATCACTATCGTTTATTGTGATTCGAACAGATGGTTTGGTTGTTACCTTGGAAGCACCCTTACCATTTAGACTCGTCGCTTTTGCCCTACCTTGGCTGCCTTTGTTGATCGTCGGTGACGATTTAGACCTTGAGAAGGGTGTTGGTGAGATTCTTGAAAAGTTGTTGCTTTTAAAGATGGTTTCATGAGTCTTAAACGCGTTTTTGAAGAAAGGATCATTCAAGTGTGAGAAATGGACTCTCTCGATGAGGTCGAATATATTGACAAAAGGGTCATTTGTTCCGAAGAAATCACGAAATACTTTGTTAGCATCGCTGAATGACTGATGAGCTGATCGGCTAAAGAATGGATCCTTGAATGCGTCTTCGAACGCATCGCCGGATGTTGCATTGAAGGTGGACCGACTCCTTTGGTAGCCGTTGTTGTGAAAATGATGAAACCGAGTTCGACCCCCATTATTGTTCGACCTCTGCGAGTACTGGGAGTAGCCTCTTCCTTCGTTTGCCCTTCTAACACCATCCTTGCCATGTTTGTCATAGATTTGTCGCTTCTTTGAATCGGATAGAACAAAATAGGCCTCACCGATCTGTTTAAACTTTGCTTCAGCCTCCTCCTTCTTATCCGGGTTCTTATCTGGGTGCCACTTGAGCGCCAATGACCTGTATGCTTTCTTAACCTCGACATCAGTCGCCTCCTTACCAAGACCTAAAGTTTCATAGTACTCAATGTGGGCGCGATCTGATTCAACTACCATTTTGGTGTAGAGGCACCCGTGCTTTATGGGCTTTGAATCCTAATACTAAGATGGTTGATGGCGAGATACTGAGGAACTCGAGTTGAACTTTTCAACTAGCCTCGAGGCTATCTCGTTGTCGATTGGATGCTGGTGTTTTGAGTCGTGCAACTGAATCAGGGGATTGCTAGCCTCTTCGTTGATAAGTTGTGTTCAAAATGGATATCAGGTGACTAGTTGGGCGTTGACTATTGTTTAACGGAACTAGGTTAAGCGAACGACAAACTGGCTAGCGAATTCGGGACTGCGCTGACTGACTATTTGCCGCCCTACTGTTGCTATGGTTTTGCCTTCTTGTTCCAAATCAACCCCTTACTACAGCTCGCCCCTCCGTTAGCATGGATGATTCAAAAGCTGGATGTAACTCACATGCTTGAGCCGAAACTGCCCAAACCCACGCCAACAAACGCGCTCTCACTTACAACAGTGGACAGGCTAACGGTGCTGGCAAACTACCTGTCCAGCTAGCTCGAAAGGGTTGATTTGCTCTTCAGCTTGGAGCGGCTAGTGGGCAGCGCTGGTGGGTGAGCTCCTGCGCAGGTGATGTTAGTTGATCAGCGCTTAAAGCTGAGGTAGATTCTTGACGGAAAGACCTGTTCTGAGCGCTGCATGGAAGCCGCTCTCGGCTAAGACTTGTACTGTGGCGCGCAGTCGACCTAATATGAATGAGGACACGACTGCCTAGATAGCCAAAGGCAGCTGAATTGTTTCCTCCTACAAACTGCAGTATAAGTGGGTGAATTCACACTCTTCGCGCATTCGCTTTCAAACTGAAACGCCTGCAATATACCATCATCAATCTAGCCGCCAATCCCCCTATCTGACTGCCCGATCTTCAAAAGATTTTTCGATAACTTGTCCAGCTGTCCAGTATGTTTACCAGCTTGGCTTGATTGGGAGTTGTGGAGGCGGCGCCAGTAGATCTAGGTGAATTGGACGTGGGCTTCTCAAACAATGTGCGTGTGTGTGTGCCAGCTGCCAAGGCGCTTGCTAAGTTACTTAGTTCAGAGTCTTGGCTCAGCTTGTTCTAAACTATTTATTTCGAGTGCACCAGTGTAAGATTGTCGTTGTTAAAGTTGAGTTGTCGTGATGGTGAGGGTGGGATTTCAGTGTGCCTAGCGATGAAAATTCAATAGAGCTAGCACAAATTTGAACATTTGACGCACTCGTTGCGAGAGTCTGAGGGCAAAATCTTTGCAACTAACTTGCTAAACTAGAGCAAGAGGACGCACGCCTGCTTGGAAAAGAAACATTTTTTAACTGTTGATATCCATCCAGTTGGATCTTGGCATTCGATGTAGTTTAGACGTAAAATACTTTAGAAAATCTAACATCTGTTAGCGCGCAGCCTTGTTATCATTAACCGCACCATCTTGCACCATTTAGAGTGAGCAAGGGGAGGAGAGGCAAGCCAGGGCATTGAAAGAGCAGCTCGCCTTCTCTGTCGGCCTGTTGCACCTTAAAACTGACTCCTTCTTTTTCCCTTTTTCTAAACGCAAGTTCAGTCAGTAAGTCACTGCAGAGACCAAGGCTCTGGCTAGAGGAGATAATCCGACGAGTTGCTTGAGTATCTGACGCGATGCCTCTAGCTCAGCAAACGAACTACACAGAGCTCAGGGTTCCTCATTAGCCGATTTCTAATGCTTTGAGTCTTCGGAGGCCACACTTTTTACCTTAACTTTTGATTCTTGTTTGAATTCTATAGTTGGTTGTAGACGGGAGGGCGTTGGCAACGGCAGCGGCGTATTCATCAATCTAATTGCATGCACGTCACCCTCTTTCTTAGTTCAAGCAAATCAACTTGCCGCCTCCACAAAGATTGGAAGAGAAAATAGTAGGCAACTGAGGGGGGAGGGCTGAGGGTTAGAACAACAAATGTTGGTTGCAAGGCTGAGAGGCTGATAGCAAGCTTGTTACAGTACCTTCGAGCGAACGGCAACCTGCGAGTTCTATTTGTGCCGATTTGGAAGACCAGGCAATTGAATTCCTCTAATCTTTAGCAACAAATGGTTGCATGAATGGCTCACGCTAGTTCAAGAACCAACCATATACAGGAATCTGAAGTCAAATCGCTGTCTCTGTGAGCTAGTAGCCGGTTATTTGACTCTCCATTTATTGAAAAACTCCGGCTGCCAATAGGAGGTTACGTCTCGTGAAACTGAGATTCAAGATTGACGTGCTTTTAGTCCTGTAAGAGGCGAGCAGCACTGCTCTGATGTTGTAGCATACTTTTGGGGCAGAACAGATGCTCAGATCGTCTGTGTCCATTTCGTCCAAGAGCCTTAAAAAGTCCCAAACATGCACCCGATCGTCTAAAGTTCCAGAAGTGAAGACAGAGCCACATCTGCTGAATGCCATTGTAGTGATAGCACCTGTATCCAACTCGAACTCTGCTAAACGATGACCAAAATTATGCTCCCAAAAGATAATTTTCCTGTCTGAGCTAGCTGAAACTAGAAACTTTCCATCTATCGAGAAAGTGAGAGATGTAATTCTACCAGTGTGACCTTCCAATGTCTTTGTGTGATTCCCCTCTATGACATCCCAAAGCTTGATAGTAGTATCGGATGAGCCACTCGCTAGAAAGTTGGAACTAGGGTGAAATTCTATCAAATCAACGTCATCTTTGTGGCCGACATATATTCTTAGTGGTTGGTGGTGCTCAGTTGCCCATATACGTGCTGTCCTGTCAAAGGAACATGATGCAAAGTAATATCCATGTGGACAAAACTTCACGTCCCATACTGGATAACAGTGGCTTTTATAAACGCAGATATTTGTCCACGTTTGAAGACTCCATAGTCTAATGGTGCTATCCTCTGAGCAGGAGAGTAGTAACTGTCGGCAAGGACTAAAACTGACCCCATACACAGGTCCAGAATGGCCACAGAACGTTTTCTTATCAAAGGTCTTTTCGTAGTCAATCATTCGTTTCGAAATGTCATCGGCCTCTTTATCCAGCTCCTCAAGTTCATGCGCCGGTTTGAGTTGTCTTAAATTGTTTGGTGTGAGAGCCCAAACACGGACTGTTGAATCCGATAGGCCGACGGCTATGATGGACGAATCTTCAGTTATGGTGGAGCAGAGTGCAGCGCTGTTATGGGCCTCCTTTGCGTTGAAAATTGTATAGAGACAAATGGAAGGAAGATTCTCTGATGACAGCTTGCGCCGCATGGAGGCCTCTTTCTGGGCAATAATTCGGTCTTGTTTATCACTATCTTTTTGAGCTGGTAGAGGTACTTTGGTCGGAACATTGATTATAACTTCTTTTTTTACCCTTTTCTTTCGTGGCTCATCACCAGCAACCCTGCCTTGTGAGGATTTCGATGCCATCGCGCCAGCACTAAGCCTGTTTGTCAGGCTTGTACCTCGAATTAATAAAATACAGTTTAGAAAGCTCTGATCACATGGAAGCAATTCTGGCCTTTGTAAACAATAAATCTCGTTGCATCTTGGTCGTGGATAAATGTCATGTTCGAACGATAAAAAATCGGGCCTGGCCGGGATTCGAACCCGGGACCTCTCGTACCCTAAACGAAAATCATACCAACTAGACCACCAGGCCAACACATGCGGTGCCAAGGAAAAATTTTCGAAAAGTTTCATCACGGGAAACTCTCCACCGCTGCGTTAGCCTGCCTCGGAAAAGTTGGGCTCACCCCAGTTGCCCCTCAGAGATCAATTGAGGTAAGATGCCATCGCATTTGATAAGTTAAGCCCCTCAAAAACACCTCAATAACGAATAGCCGCGGTAAATTTAGTTACTGCACAACGGCTCTGAGTTAGGCCTCAAGGTCAGAGCTTGAAATCGCAGTTTGCCGGGTTTGGGGATGAAACTTTAACAATTTTGGCAGGGATTATGCTCGATAAACATAAGGAAGTGCTGCTATGTAAGAGGTTTAGCTTTCAGGTAATAGGCTGGTGGATAGGGATGATTACCCACATGGCGCAAGTGTGCGCACAAAAGTGAATTGCTCCCAGATGATCTGTGCGACGATCTTGGGAGGCTCTTGGCAATGAAAAGCGGTTAGACTTTCGGCCCGAAGTCGCCTTTTTATTGCCTCATTGACGGGCAACTCTATGGTTTGGTTTGGTTCGGCAGCTCATGATGACCTTACTGCTGGACGCCGCAAAGATATGATGATCGATGACTTCGCCCCGTCGAAACGAGTCGAAGCGCCAAAATGTCTGACCCTATCGTGAGCCATTCCTATGTCCAAGTCCATAATAGTCTGATTCACCTGGTTGAGTACAATTCAGATAAAAGTTGGGCCGCTAATTCGTTGAAGAGTGCACTATACAAGGGTAACAACAAATCGTCCGAGTCAAATTCAAGCAATAATTCGAAGTTTGACGTAACTCGTCAAAATTTGGTGATATTCGTGCCAGGGAACCCGGGTGTCTTGGGAATCTATCATGATTTCTTAATGCACCTTTATCGAGTTCTCAGCAGTTCATATGGAGTTGGGTCAAACAAGAGACCAACAATATTAGCAATAAGTCACAACAACTTCGACCATCCAGATCATGTGCAATATCCAGCGGTGGGGAGAGTTGTCGTCGATGAGAGTGAACTCAATTTCGTTGAGAGGGAGTGGGCAAAAAGCATTGGCTACGACCCCAACCATATTGAACTACAGGTGCTGAACAAACTGATCATTATTAAGAGGATCTTACGAGAGCGAAACTATAGTTGTCCTTTCGTGTTTGTCGGCCACTCAATAGGTTGTCATGTTATTTTGAGACTTCTTCAAGATAGCGGGATTTCCAGGTCTCACGGAGGCTCGATATTGATTCATCCGGCGCTTGAGAATCTGGCACTGACCAACAAAGGGTCGGCTTATGTCAGGTTGTTCAGCTATAAGTTTGACCTAGTAGTACAGTCGATTGCATTTATAGTCGACAAGCTACTCCCCAAGTCTGCTAAATTGGTGCTAACTGAGTGGATTTGTCCCGACGAATTTGTTCAAAGCTCTTCTAAGATAGTCCTCGAGTCGATCGCTCAGTTGGGATGCCCAAGGACTCTGAGCGCTCTGGTAGGGATGGCAAAAAGTGAACTAGAGCTTGTCAAAGATATTGACACTGATACACTGATAAAACCGCACGCCTCCAAATTGAAATTGATATACGCCTTGAATGATTATTGGGTGAACACTGATAATAGGAGAGTTTTGCATGAAAAATATTCAGACCTGTACATTGAGGAGCAGGAGACAGAGCACGCTTTTGTTATGAATCCTCGGACAGTTATGGACTATGTTGTTAAGGTTGGTATGTTTGTTCGCGAATTTATGGAAGAAAACAACAGCGTCGGTGTAGAGTCTGAGAACGTTGTTTGATTGATAGACTGTACTTCAAGCGTCAATAAAGTTCCGGTGATTTCAAGGCTGTTTATTCCCTTGGACTAGAGAGCCGATAGTTGAAACGTGCAATTAGGGGTTCAGGCCTAAGTGCCACAGCACACTTAAACTGGCAACATCTTAGAGGCTTCCCCCTAAAACTATAGGTCGTCTGAGGCTGTGTCGATCATAACCTTCTCGCCTGGCTTAAAGGCGGGCAAACCTCTGTAGGGACATGAGTCGCACCTGAAAGCGTCGCCCAGATAGCAACTACCGCAAGAGCTCTTACCTGCACTTGCTTGGGCGACTCCAGCCGAGGCGACCTTCTCTCGGGCCTCCTTCTCGAGTTCTTCCGCTAGACCACAGGTGCAGTCAGCGCAAGGTTTTTTTGGTTTTTGTTTGGCATCAGAGGCTGCTGACGGTTGGCAGATTTGCTCTGGTTTCTTTCGTTCCTCCTCAGTCAGAATCTCGTTGTCATTCAGAAGCCTATCAGCGTTCACCGGGCCCTCGCCGGCCAACTTTTCAAATAATTCCTCCTCCTTCGATTGGGGATTCATTGCGGTAGTACTAATATTAATGCTTATTTCGGGGTGTAAACAAGCTGAGAGTCTCGAAATTTCGCATGCATCTGCACCTGTAATATGGCATTCAATTTTAAGCGAGGACAAGCGCAGTCTGTGCTCGCGGGCGCGTTTCTCGACAGCGCTCTGTACCCGAGAACGCTGATTATTGAGGGCACACACGTGGGTTCATGACTAAAATCAATCGGGGAGCCGAGTCCAAAAAATTCTCGGTGATCTCCGGTTAATAGTGATCTATCCAGTCCAATATTATGCACTCTCATCTGAGACCGGCCGAATCTCAACTTTTCCAAAATGTCTAGAATCGTTGTGAAGAATCTGCCCAACACTGGAGTATGCGAGGAGGATATCAAGAAACATTTCAACGATATTGATAGCGTCACTGACATAAAGTTGAAGTTCAATCAATATGGTGCCTCGAGGAGATTTGCATTCGTTGGCTTCAAATCTGAGGATGCAGCCGACAAAGCGATTGCAAAGTTGAACAACTCTTTCATTAGAAACAGCAAAATAACCCTTGAATTATGCAAGCCAATGAAAGAGATTAAACCAGAGAAGGTTGGTATATTTAAGAAATCAAAACAGAAGACAGATCAGGTGCCGAAAAGTCATGAATTGGACAAGGATGATCAGCGAACGAAGAGCAGCGAGCAGGACAAGACTAACAAGGTCGATCCTTTTGAAGAGGTGAGAGATGAACCCGAGTTTAAAGATTTCCTAGAACTACAAAGGAATATTGGCGGAGCTACAAAATCAAAGCAAATTTGGTCGGACGATGTCAGGATGGACTCGGAAAATATCGATTTAGTTTCAGACCACGATGATCCAAATAAAGACTCCGAAAATCCCCAAGTTAAAACAACAAGGAAGAGACACAAGCGAAGCAGAGGCAAAAAGAAGTCTACTAAAACGAAGCCGAAGGAGTTGTTTCTACACACTGCAAAGCTCACAGGGTTTTCTGAAACATCTAGGCGTAAAGACTTTAAAGATTTCTTCAAGCCCTTAGAGTTGTTGAGCGTTCGGATAAATAAGCGGGATAACGTTTGCTACGTCTCCTTTAAAGATGATAGTGATCTGAGATTTGCGATGCGCAAGAACCTGCAGTTTTGGGGCACGAATCGCATAAGAATGTGGCGCCACGATGTAAAGCGTTCTCGGGTGTTCAAGGAGGCGGCAAGAGAAGAGATGAAGAAGAAGGAGGACACTATCAAAAGTTACGAAGCCTCTATGGCTGACACAGAGCCCGTAGAAGAGTCTGGAAGGTTGTTTGTTAGAAATTTGAATTACACATGCACTCAAAGCGACCTAGAGGAAGTCTTTTCAAAATACGGCGAGCTAACGGAGGTCCATTTTCCAATAGACAAGAAAACCTCACTTCCCAAAGGTTATGCCTATGTGGAGTTCATGTTCCCTCAAAATGCAGCCAACGCTTACAATGAGCTCAACGGAACCATATTTCAAGGTCGCAATTTCCATCTAATCCCCTCAAAACCAAAGCCAGAGCCCAAATATGAGCAGTCAAACTTCAATGGATCGCAATCGACAGGTGTTCAGTCATCTTTTAAGCGCGAAAAAGTCGTAAAACAAAAAGAGACAGCGGCTAAAGGGTCTAATTGGAACATTTTATTTCTTGGCCAGAATGCATTAGCTGATGTCATCTCAGATATGAAAGGTGTTGATAAGAGCAAGTTATTGACGCATCAAACTCGCAAGGAACCCATAGCTGTGCGTATGGCCTTAGGGGATGCAAAAGTCGTTGATGAGACAAGAAAATTTCTAGTCTCTAATGGCGTTGAGCTGGATTCTTTCGACAACCCGCAAGCTGCACGCAGTAGAACAGTTATCATCGTCAAAAATCTGCCTTCAGGAACCGAGAAATCGGAAATGAACCAACTGTTTGAGGAGCACGGACGAGTTGCTCGCGTTTTGATCCCACCAAACGGCTTGACGGCCATCGTTGAAATGGAGGAACCTGTCGAGGCTAAGCTAGCTTTCAAGAGACTTGCTTATTCCAAGTTTAAAGAATCCGTTCTTTATCTAGAGTGGGCACCTATCAATGTTTTCCGAGAGAAATCGCTAAACGAGCAAGAGCAGTCCGATGTCAAGCAACTAGAGGAGCTACAAACTGGGACCAAGATTCTAGTGAAGAATATACCCTTCGAGGCGACGAGCCAGGAGTTGAGAAAGATTTTCGCCACTCATGGTGAATTAAATTTTGTAAGGATACCCAAAAAGATCGACGGTCAGCATAGAGGATTTGGTTTTGTTGATTACTTGAGCAAAGCGGATGCTTTACGAGCCTTCCGCTCGCTCTGTCACTCGACTCACCTGTATGGACGCAAATTAGTGCTTGAGTGGGCAAAGAGCGACGAGTCTCCGGGTAAAAAAGCGTCCGAGTAGCGTGAGCCACCTCTCGACTCTAGGTTATTAATTAATTAGTTGTTATGCTGGAGCAATAGTTTATGGTTCAAATAAATAAATGTACACCCACACTAATGAGGAAGGTGAAGGAGAGGAAGTGTTTGTTTTTGTGTGGAGATGCGCGCCACTAGCGGGCGCCACTTGATACGGTAGGCGTAGTTGTGTGTAAGCTGTGGTGGCGGATTGGGTGCGCAGATGTTGTTAATTTTAACGCGCATTGTGTGAAAATCGAGTGCGAAACACTCACAAGTTGAATGTGTTTGATTAGTGCACTCAGTTTAGCGGGCAGAGAGCGAAGTCACTTACAAGCTGCGCGTTACTCTATATATCTTTTCACGCATCTGTCTGTCGCTCGACTGGGCCGGCCGCTCGCGGGAAGCGTCAGACGGTTGGACTGTTGAGGTTTTTAGGTGGCGGCAGCTCGAGCGTTTGCACAAACTAAAGTTGGTCGGCCAGCAGAGCAGAACAGAGAGGAGAGTTGAAGAGTTGGCGCCGCGAAGACAAGTTGGCTCGCCGAGAGAGGGAAAGTTGCTTGCTTTTCAGATTGGGTTTTCCAGGTGCGACCGGCGGAAGGAGAGAGCTGGCAAGCGAGCTTGGGAGGAGGTAGAGATAGAATTAGAAACGGAAATAGGGAGAGAGGAGAGAGGCGCGGAGAGAGGCTAGGCGAGATGTACGCGCTCCGTTTGGGCAACTCCATCGGCGGCCCAGAGCCAATCGAGGAGGATGGCGTGATTGACGATCCGCGCGTAATCCTCGACCAGAAGGAACTCTGGAACCGCTTCTATGCAATTGGAACGGAGATGGTGATAACCAAGGCAGGTAGGCGCATGTTTCCGCCCTTCAAGGTTCGCCTGACTGGCCTAGACAAGCGGGCAAAGTATATCATGCTTATGGACATAGTTGCGGCCGACGATTGCCGCTACAAGTTCCACAACTCGCGCTGGATGATGGCCGGCAAGGCCGATCCAGAGATGCAGAAGAAGATGTACATCCATCCGGATTCGCCCATGACCGGCGAGCAGTGGATGCAAAAGTTGGTCTCATTTCACAAGTTAAAATTAACAAACAATATGAGCGACAAGAGATTTACAGTGTTGAATTCGATGCACAAGTATCAGCCAAGATTTCACCTAGTTAGAGCGGACAAAATTGACGAAAACCTTACAAGGCGAACCTTTCGCACTTATGTGTTTAAGGAGACTGAGTTTATCGCCGTGACTGCCTACCAAAACGAGCGCGTTACAAAGCTCAAGATCGACCACAATCCCTTTGCGAAGGGTTTCCGTGAGACAGGTGCAGGGAAGCGCGAGAAGCGCCAAATAACCATCTGTTCGCCAAGCTCAACCTCGCCAAGCTCCTCGCTTATCCACCACCATCACTCGCATCCTCACTCGCACTCGCACTCGCATTCACACTCGCATTCACATTCGCACTCGCACTCGCATCCACACCACCACCAACAGCAGCAGCAGCAGCAGCAGCCGCCACAGCTGCACCACGCCCACTCGCACGCGCTGGCCCCGCAAGCGACGGGCCCCGCGCCCGCGCTGGCCGCCTACGCGCTGCCCGGCCACCACCACCACTACTACGCCCCCCACCACTTCGGCCCGCTGGCCGCCGCCGCCGCTGCAGCCGCGGTGGCCGAGTACCCAGCGGCCGCCGCCGCCGCTGCAGCCGCCGCCGCAATCCACCAGCAGCGGCCCCACCACCAGCACCAACTGCACCAGGACCACCAGAGCCAGCAACAAATGGAACCCGCCGGCGGCCGCCTGAGCCCAAGTGCAACCTCCTCGCTCGGCCGCCAGTCGGCTCTAGTCAACGCGGACAATGGAGGTAAGTTATGCCCAAAGAGGAGGAAGCAACTCTTTAGTCCAGTCCACTTCGCTCCAAGTTCAGTTTGCGCCCAATTTAATTCCGCTGAACTCCGGCCGCCAGTTTGCCGGCAATCTGGCGCCGGCCGGCCAAAGCGGCCAAAATTGGTTCAAGTTCAGTGGGCTCGGCGACAACTCGCGCCGCTCCACACATGAGTGGGCGCCTGATTTATCAAAGCGCTCTCGCTCTGGGTTAAATGTTCACTTTGTTGCGCCCGAAAGTCCATTTGCATTGAGTGAGTTGTTATTATAAAAGCTAAAAGGTTGCGCAGGGATGCGCCCATTGGCCGCACTGGAAGCCAACACTCGAGCGGCCGGCCACTCGAGGGCGAGCGTGTGTTTGCTGCGGCGACTGCGGCCGCAAGCGCTTGACATTGCGCCCTGTTTTGACCGGCCCTTTGCGGCTGCGATCGCTCGAGCTGATGCGCCGACGACGCAACAGCAGCAGCAGCAACAACAACAACAACAACAAGGGCAATCCGACGCCAGCAAACCGGCTGACTGATTGATTGAAGGCCCAGCACTAGGCTTGGCCGCTCGTGAGTGTCCGGCCGGCCGGCCGAGTTGAGTGGATTGGAGCCGACTCGAGTGGAGTCTGTTTGGTCTGCGGCGCTGGAGTCAGGTCGCTTGTTTGCCTTTGCACATTGGCGGCCGCCCGAGTCAGCGGGCGAAGTCGGCCAGAGTTGGGGCTTGAGTTTGAGCTCTCGCTCTTGCGGCCGGCCTAGCTTTGGCTGGGGCGCCAAGCTGAGCGGCTAATCAGCATGCAAACGCGAGGGCAGAGCCGAGCCTCCGCTCCAGGAAGGCCGGCGCCGCCTGTTCGCCGCTCAAACCCGGCCGCCCGATCGTGAGCGGCCGGCGAGCCCGTAATTAATTGTTACATTTTCATTAATCAGACGCCTCGGCGGCCAGCCAGGCGGCTCGGCTGGAATCCCATTGAGCTGCTTGCAGCGGAGGGACGATAATTCATCCGGCGCCACTGCAGCCCACTCGTCAGCGGGCGCCGGCGCCGCAACAGGACGGCGGCTGCTGCTGCTGCTGCTGTGGCGGCGGCGGCGGCGGCTGCGGCGGCACAGCAGCGGCGCCGAGAGCGGCCGCCCGGCCAGCCCGACTAACAAGCCGCCAGGTAATTGGCTTCACGACGGCGCCGACTGGGCGCGGCCTATACGCGCGCCCCTCGCGGCGGCGGCGGCGCCGGAAGTCGGGCGCGCTGGGCGGCCTATAGGGCGCAGGGGGCGGCGATGGCCGGCCGAGATAAGCGGCCGAGAGGGAGCCTAAGTCTGCGAACAATGCCAGGAATCCGCCGGTTGACACCGACCTGCGGCGCTCGGCTCGCTGCCGCTTTGGTTGGCGCCGCTGGCCTCTGGTCCGGAGCCCATTGAATGGGAATAATTTTCACTTAACTTGAGGCCGGGGCTGGCGGCCGAGCCCGCGGCCGCAACGAGCGAGCCGGACAAAACAACAGCAGCAGCAACAACAGCAACAACAACAACAATTGTTTTACCTGGCGCCGGCCGCTCGCGGCGCGCGGCGCCCGAGAGGCGTGCGAGCGGACATGCATTCGTGGGCTGGCGCCGGGAGCGGCCGGCGCCGCCAGTCGCCACCAGGTATCAACATCAATCAAGGCGCTCGTGTTCCACTGGCGCCACTTGATGGTCGGCCGGCCCGTCTGCTGGCGGCGGCGTTAGCGGCAGCGGCGGCGGCGGCGACGACGGCCGAGTGGCCGGCTACCTGATGCGCGCGAGCCCGCGCCCGATTGGCCGCCCGATAAGCGGCGGGCTGCCCAGTGTGTCGCCGCTCTGGCGGCGCCGCAATCGTTCACACGTCCGGCCACCGGCGGCCCCAAAGCCCCGCTCTGCTGTGCAGCGGCGCCATTAGCGTGGCCGCCGCCGCCGCCCGGCCAGGTGATGGACTGCAAGCGATAGGCGCCGGCGAGAGGGGCGCGTCAATTAGGCTTGGGCCGCGCGGGCGCCAACTGGCCAAAACAAACAGCCCGCGAGCGGCGCCGGCTCGCCCGCGCGCACGCCCCCGACGCCGGCGTCCGTTGGGCCGGCCGGCAGCCAGCTCGCGCGCACCTGGCCGCCCGCTAATTGGTTGCCCCGAGCGATTTGCGCGCAACCCGCTCGCTGGGGGCCGGCGCGCGCATCGCGTGCGCGGGCCTATAGGCGCCGCTTATAGGGGCCGGCCGGCCGGCCCTCATCTGGCCCCCCAACCTCTCCAGTGGCCCAAATTGGATCGTCGCCGGCCGAGTGGCTCGCGTCGCCCGGCCGAGGAGCGCGGCGCCGGCGCCAACAAGCAAGCAAGCAAGCAAGCGAGCGAGCCAGCCAGCCAGCCAACTGCGCACGTGCCCGCCGCCAAAGCGGCCACATACAAATGAATGGATTATGTCATTAGACAAACTGATATCCGGCGCCAGGCTTCCGGCTGCGCGCGCTCAACTCTGAGCGGCCGCTTCCGAGTGCTGTCTGCGCCGGCCGAGCTTGTTTTATTTATTTCCACTCCTCCAGCCTTTTATTTCCTCGGCCGCCCATTCCAACTCTCCTCGTCTCGTCTCGTATCGTTTTATTTTATTTTATTTCCTCCGCTTTTATTTCGCCCCATTTTGCCCGCCAGCCAGCCAGCCAGCCGAAGCGGCCCAGCGCCGCCAAGTGGAAACTCGGAGGCGACGGAAGTGGGACCCTCGAGCGCCGCGGGCGCCGCTCGTCTCGTTTGATTTAAGCACCAATTTGGCTCGCCCCTAATAGAGCAGCCGGGCTTTGGCCCTCAATTTGCCGCCCACTCGGCTTGGCCTCCTCGGGGGCTCAGCCTGGTCTTGGCGGCGTCTAAGCGGGCGGCTCCGACTTCGCTGCAGCCGCTTCCGCCGCCGCAACTGCAACTGCAACTGCAACTCCAACTTGCCGGCCAACTCTCGCCCGTTGATTAAGGCTAATTGGCCGACGCGAGCCGCGCGCAAAGTTAATGGCGCGCGAGCACCGTCGCTGTCCGGCCATCGATCAGGCTTGGCCGGCCGGAAGTGCCAGTTGCACGCTCGGGCCGGCCGCTGAGTGTTGCGCCGAGTTAGCTCTGGCCGCGTTCGCCTGTGCTGCGAGCGCTCGTGCCAGCGCCAGGCGCGCCCACTCTCGATTCATTGGGCACAGTCGAGTGTGGCACACGCACGCACTCTTGCGCGCACTCGGCCTGCGCGCGCCACTTGCGCAAACAGACGCGCCAACCAAACCGAGAGCGCCCCAATTACCGGCTGGCGGGGCCAAATGTCAAGTGGACTCCAGTTTCAGCGCGCCCGCTTTAATTTGGCTAAAGCTCGTCCCTTGGCTGGCGCAAGCTCGAGCGCGATCAAAACACTTTGTGGCCAGCGAGGGCTAATTCAATTAGGATAATGCGCCCGCCTAAACTGCCAACCTGTTTACTGTCCGCAACTCGATCGATTCCGAAACGACCGCAACCATTTGACTGTCCGCCGCCAGCGTGTAGCTGCCCCCTGGGCCCACTTACGCCCGCTTACACGCTCCCCAAACTCCAAACTGGCCAACGCAAACCCGCCACTGACCAACCATCCACGCAACCCCAAATCCATCACGCGCTCCAGGCGAGCACAAGGCAAACCAGAGGCGCCGGCCGGCAGTGGACTTCCGGCCGAGCAGAGGAGACTCGCTCGCGGGCGGCGGCGGCGGCGCCAACCAGGCAGCCAGCCGGCCGCTCCCCTTCACCATAGACGCGCTCGCCGGCTCAGACTCGGCCGAGTCGACGCGCAGCTCGGCGCCGCCCTCGCCGGCCCTGTCGCGCAGCTCCCACGGAGCCCCAGCCACGAACCGCTCAAGCCCGAGCTCCACTTCCGGCTCCAACTCAAGCTCAACCACTAGCCTGGCCAACGAGGAGCAGGAGGAGCGAGACGCGCTCTGCGGACGCCCGAGCCGCAACCAGTCGGCCGCCTCGACCTCCTGCTCGTCAAGGTCCAGAACGAGATCCAGATCCAGATCGCGATCAAGATCGAGGTCCAGGTCGCGGTCGCAGTCGCCCGCTTGCTCGGAGTTGTCGCCCGGCGGCCCCGCCACTGGGGGCCGCTCGAGCTCGCGCTCCTGCTCGCCCTCAGCGGCCAGCCAGCGCCGCCAGCAGCACCAGGATCAGCAGCGCCAGCTCGCCAACGCCATGAATGTGATAAACGCCGCCATGGCCAAGGCGGCCTCGGCCTCAATGTGCGAGTCGCCCAAGCCGACCTATAGCTCGCCAAGGCAGCAGCAGGCTGGTGCGGCGGCGGCGGCGGCGGCGGTGGCGCTCGGTCCGCCGGGCTGCTCGCTGGCCGCGCCAGCAACTCCGCCGCAGAGCCAGTGCCCGCCGGCGCAGCAGCCAATGGCACAAGTTCAAGCGCAAAACCAAAGCCAGAGCCAGATTCAGAACCAGAGCCAACCGCAGCAGCAGCAGCAACCGATGAGCCAGCAGGAGGCGGCCATGGCGGCCGCTGCAATGGCCGCCACCAACTCCTTCCTCTACGCTGGCCTCTCGCCGGCCGCCGCCGCTCTCCTGCCGCGCCTCTACGCGGCCAACTCCTTCCTCGCGGGCGGCCCGCCGCTCACGCCCACCTCTACAAACGCGGGCCTGCTAACCACTGTGCCGCAGTTGTCGCGCTCAGCGGCGGGCCTCGCGCCGCCGCCCACCGACCAAAGCGCTGCAGCGGCCGCCAACTTTATGCTTGCCACTGACCCAAGTCTGTGGGCGGCCGCGCTGGCTGGCGGCGCGAGCGTCCCCTTCGGCGGCCCCTTCGCCGGCGGCCCACCCGCGAGCTCGGCCGGCCTGCTGGCCCAAACTGCCCAGCTGATGGCGCAACAGCAACAGCAGCAGCAGCAGCAGCTTGGCCGCCACCAAACTGGCGCCCAAAACTCGGCGCCACTCTAAGCGAGCCACCTGGGGCCGGAAGGACTCGCCCGCTTGTGGCAGGAGAGCGAGCTAGCGCAATAGGTTCAGGTGGCAAGCTTAAGTGGTGGCCGCCAAAAGGGGAGCGCGAACGGCGTTGCCTCTTGACACCGAGTTGGACGAGAGGAGGAGGAGGAAGAGCGGCAATTTTGATTGAATTATTGAGGAAAAGTTTGTGCCTCCGATTGGACGGGCGGGCGAGCCGAGCGCACGAATGGAAGAGGAGAAGCTCGAGCGCGCGTTTGCTGGCCGGCGCAAGTGGCCGAGCAAACAGGTAACCTGCATGGAACAGGTATTTAGGAGCCATTATTACCATTAATGAATTACGATGAATTGTGTGAATACGCGAGCGAAAATAATAACCATAATTTATTTGCCAACTCTCGAAAGCTGCGTCCCTTTACTAAAAGCGTCTCACTCCTTCACTCGAATGCATTCGCCTTAAACTCATGAGCAACTAGTCCTCATCCTCCTCCTCCCGTTCAGCTCCAATTTGCCCGCTTGGCCGCGGGGCCAACACGAGCGGCCGCCTATAGGATTTGCTGGAGTCTGCGAGCGCAAAACAAAGGCTAATTAAGTGCGCGCGAGAGTCAGCTGTCCGGCCGCGGCAGTTGGCTTGCCCTGCTGGGGCGAGCGGCGGCGCTCACCTGCGCTCGTTTGTTTGTTTTCCTCTCCGGCGAGCGGACGAGCGAGGCTGCTCACGACGGACGGACGGA
>ENA-UOVY01000231-UOVY01000231.1-plant-metagenome-genome-assembly--contig:-NODE-231-length-34645-cov-609.141457_pt1 | contig 34645 bp, 20 predicted proteins | sample MGYA00249840_ERZ761561 | MGnify/ENA primary metagenome ERZ761561 (study PRJEB28882, sample SAMN05720143) | plant metagenome | isolation source: Guanajuato, Mexico | place: Mexico:Guanajuato, Mexico...
AAGATTGGCGGCTTGTAGCTGGCGAGCCACTCGCACTGCCACTTGTCACTGGCGGCCGCTCTTGGATTTTGGCGCCGAGTTTAGCCGAGCTGGGCGGCAGCTTTCGCAGAGTGGAGCCGCGACTCTCGGCTTGCGCGGCTGCACTCGCACCGCCACTTCCGGCCGCGGCAGCCGAGTGTGATTTCTCGGCCACCGGCTGCGCCACCAGCGAGAGACCCCAAGCGGCGGCGGCGGCGGCGGCGGCTGCTGCAAGTAGCCGGCGGGCGCGCGTAGGCTGGTCACGTCGCGGGGGCTCCATCGCGTAGGCCTCGCACGTTGGGCTGCCGGGCCGAGCCGAGCCGAGCCGAGTTTACAATTCCCGCCACTCCAACAATTGGCGGTCTAGGCGGCCAGCCAGCCAGCCAGCCAGCCAACTCTGGCCGCCAATGAATCAAAATTAAATTCTCAACAGATGTTTGCATCAGCGGGCGTCCGCGGGGCTGCGAGCGCGGCCGCCTGGCTGCTCGCCTGCGGGGCCAGAAGTCGGCCGGCCAAGCAGGCGGCCATGATATATCGAGTGGGCGCCGCTGCTTTAAAATTCAACCGCGCTCGATAAATCATGCGGCCGCTCGCTGCGCTTAGCCCGCCGCTGGGCCCCAATTGTGGAAAAAACGCCAATTGCTGTAACGACCCACTTGCTCCGCTCGGCCCCCTTGAGGGCCCCATTTGGCCGGGCTGCTCGCCGCTCGCCGCTCGCCGCTCGCTGCTCGGCCGGCCAGCTGCAGCGACCAGCAAGCCGGCCGGCCGCCTCCACGCGCAATTAGCTCGCTCGACGCGGGACATTAGCGCCGCTTGCCGCCAGCGCCGCGCCCAGAGGTCGCCCACTTCCGGCGGCCGGCTCGAGCGGCCCAGGTGGCAGTGCTCGCGGCTTTGGAGGGGCCGACAGGTAAACAAGGGCTAGCGGGGCGAACAGAAAGATGGGGCCTCGCCGAGGGGTTGGCGGGAGGCTCTTCGCGCTCCAGCGCCCGTCTGAGGCGCCCGCAGAGGGGCGGGCGAGCTCGGCCAGCTCGGGCCCCCCTCTTCGCGCCTCGCTTCCCCCCATGGCGGCCGGCTTTGCGCGCTCGCGGCCGCAACTCTGAGGAGGCGGACGGGCGACAAATTGCGGCTCCGCTCGGTTGGTGGTGGGCGTGGCCCGCCGCACAGTCCGTCCGCCCGTGGGGCGAGCGAGTGGGCGGCGCTCGGAAGCGCGCGGCCGCCCAGAGGCTCGAGTCTGGGGCCGCCGCCGCCGCCGCCGCCGCCGCCGTTGCTGCTTGTGTAATTTGGGTAATTTGTAATTTTGGTTGGAGCCGGCTCACGCTGGGCGCAAATCACTTGCAAACTGACCGCCCCAGGATTGGCCGGCACATCGATTTGGGCCCATTAGAGGGATAAGCAGGCGCTTGGTTGCCGCTCTCGGCTGAGCCGCCGAGCTGGCGGCCAGAATCTCGCGCCAAAGTCGCCACTCGCTCGCCGCTCGGGTTGCATCTCATGAGACACTCGAACTGGACAAGAGATAGGAGAGCGGAGTTGAGTTGAGTGGAGGAAAGTCGGACGCGACTGAACGAGCGGCAACGAGGCGAGTGGCGCCAGTCGTGTTTCTCCTCCAGCCTGCGATTGCCAAGCAAGCGAGCGGCCGCAATTCGCTGTCCGGACAACAATGGAGCCTCTGCTGTAATGCGCCGCTCGAGCTCCCCCTTTGGCCCGCCCGCCGCCCAGTCAATCAGGCCAAAGCTTTTCAGCGCTCTCCGGGCGGATTACATGGCGCCGCTAATGGATAAGGCCGGCCGCTTGCTTTGACAGTTGTCATAGGCGGCCGCATCAGGGCGGCTTGTTTTCGAAATCCCAAGCTTTTAAGGTGGCCGAAGTTGCCAACCGGCTCCATTGGGGCCCATTTGAGCCTCCATGTCGCTTGTTGCCTCCAAAAAGTCTTCTCTGCCAAGATAATCGGCCGCTCGCACGAACAGGTCGAGCTTGTTTGCTCGAGTTGGTTGGAGAGTTCGAGCATCAATTTGGATGCGAGCGGGGCGCAACAAACAAGCGGCCAGGTTGAGCCCGATTCGCTCGCCCGTCCTGCTGGCAGCCCTGGCGGCAAGTGATTGATAAAGCGAAATTAACACGCCAAACGGACCAAAAATTGGCGTCCGGCTTGTGCGCCTAGCGGCGTTTGCGACTCGCGTGTGCCGCTTCCTTTGTGCGGCCAACTCGCCGCGAGCGCGCAACTTTCAACCGCGACGGCAGCGCCCCCCTGCGGCCGCGCGCAAGCGCACCGAGCGGAGCCCAAGCGAGCCGCCCCGTCAGCTCCAGTTGGGCGCTTCTGTGGCCCATCAATCGCCATTTGCGGGACTCAAACGGGGGCGAAAAGTGAGCCAGCTCCACCAAAGTGCCACCACAAACAAGACAAAGCGCGCACATACAACAGCGGGCGAGCTTGATTGGGCCGGAAGTCGCAAGTTGCAGGCCACCTCAGCTCGCTCTAATGATGCAAGCAAAACGAGAGGCGAGAACCAACATCGCGAACTGAAATCCAAGCGCAGCCGCCTTGAGCATGGCCGGCCGAGTGGCCCCAAAACTCGGCTGGGCCGCCAGCTCGTCCGCCTCCGAGCTCCAGCAAGCAGAGTGAGTTGCGCCGGCCGAGTTTGCTAGTGGGCGCGCCAATTGTTTGGGCCGAGAGTTTGGACTGCAACTGGAACAATCGGTTGGCCGTCCTTGGGCCGGATGGGCGAGCCGAGTGGCTGAGGCGCTTCCGCCAACCAGGTGCGTGGAGATGGGTGAGCGAGCTGAGCGCGGCCCTAGTGGCAAATGGGGCGCTCGAAGCGAGTTGAACTCGGCCGCAAACAAGCTGGCCGGGCGGCGAAGTGTCTGCGCAAAAGTCTCAAGTTGCAATCAAAAATTCAACCGCCAGCTCGCCTCTGCGGCAGCCAAGTTGCTGCTGCTGCTCCACTTGGCGCTGAACCTGGAGCCGAGCGGCGCCACTCTCGTTGGCCGCGAGCACCAAACGGAAGGGCAAAGCGAACATCTCGTCCCAGTGAGAATAGGTAAGTTTAGTTTCAGGCTGTCGGCAAAAAGGTAATCGAATTCCGGACGAACTCGGTTCGTTTGTTTGCTCGTTCAATCGTTCGCTCCGTGGCCAAAGCTTTGAGCGGCGAGAGGCGACCAATTCGCCACTTTGCGTTCAAATTGATGGCTAAGGCGCCGGCCAAACGACGCGGGTTTGAGGCGGGCGAGCCAGCAAACAGACTGATCCGCTGTCGCTCCTCCCGCCGCTAGGCCTTGGGGCCGCCGCTTGCGCATCATCTATCAAGCGGCCGGCTCGATTGCAAGCCCAGCCGACCAACCAGCCTCAACCCTCGCCTTGCAAAACTCACACTCGAACTAAAACTAAAACTCGAACTCGAACTCGAACTAAAACCCGAACTCGAACTTCTCGTCTCAGGCGCCATTTTGGGCGAGTCCGATCATGAGGAGGCAAACATGTTCATACGAACAATCAAGATGATTAATGAGCGGGGGGACGAGACAATCAGGAAGCTGTTGAACCTATCCGGCCACTCGGCGGCCGGGGCCAAGCGGGCCCAGTTTGGGGGGGCGGCGGCGGCCGGCCAGGTGGAGGCGGCGCCTCTCAGGCTCGAGCCAATGATTGAGTTCTTGGCAGACAAGCAGAGTTCGCTCGAGGCTGACGCAAAGGTTTGCCAGCTCATCGAGTCCGGCGTTCATGCAATTGTTGGCCCGACTGAGGGCGCGAGCATCCAGCACGTCCAATCTATTTGTGATAACATGGAGATTCCCTACTTCGAGCTCCGCCCCTTCCTCGGCTCGCCCGCAACCCCCCCGGCCTGGTCGCCCTTCCCCTCAACACCAAGTGCTCCACCTCCACCTCCACCTCCACCTCCGCCACCGAGCGCCTCGCTGGGCTTTAAGCGGGCCGAGCGCAACCAGAGCCATCCAGCCGCGGCCGCCAGCGAGCTGCGCCGCGGCTCGGCAGTCGAGGACAGTCGCGGCCAGCAGGACTGGCGAGAGCCTTACGCTGAACAGAGCCACTCTCCTGGCAACAAACTCGAAGACCTGACGCTCAACCTGTTTCCACCCGCGCACCTGCTCAATAGTGCCTACATTGATCTAATTTACTCCTGGAATTGGAGCTCGTTTGCCATTGTTTACGAGCAGAGTAGCTCGATGATTAAACTGCAGGACTTGTTCAGGGAATCTTCGGGCAGTTGGACCAGCAAGTGGCAGATCAAGCTGTTCCAATTTCGGCCGCCAGAGATGGAGTCGCAAACGGACTTAGGCGCGAGCAGAGCGGGTGGTTCCCCTTTGCACGCTGCCCAAGCGCCATCTAGTGCCGAGCAAAGTAACCAGTCTGGTGGGAACAATTCAAAATTGGCCGAACAAATTGTGGCCAGAAACTCAAGTGGAACTGGCAAACAAACAGACACTTGGCAGGCAAAGCAAGGTTCAGCCAAGTCCAGAGGCGGCTCGCATACTTTTAGGGACATTTTTTGGAAAATTAAACTCAGCGGCGAGCAGAATATCCTGCTCGACGTTGACACAAAACGTCTCTCAGAGGCCCTAAAACAGGCGCAGCAAGTCGGTTGCATGACCGAAAGGTTCAGCTATCTGGTCACCTCGCTCGACTTGCACACCATCGATCTCGAGGACTTTAAATACAGCCGAACGCGAATAACGGCCTTGAGTATGATTCAAGTGTCAAGGTCAAGCAAGGCAAAGACTTCCGATGGGCAGGGCAATGATACAAAGCCTTTGAAGGATAAACAGAGGCTCCATTTGGACGAGGCTCCTTTGGACGAAAAGTATGTCGAGAGGCTGGGCATTCATGTGATACAAGCAAGCGAGGAACAGCTTAAGCAATCTGAAGGAGGTAGAACAAATCATGCTCACCGCCAACATGCAAGCTCAGGCAACAATCAGAGGCCAATAAAGTACGAGCTCTCGCCTTCAGTTGTGCTCGATCGGACGGGCAATTTCATGGACCCGCCAAATGAGGTTTATCGCGATTGGTCAAGGCGCGAAATGTTGGCCTCCTCGCCCGCAAGCATGAGCCTGTTGCCAAGCGTCGACCGCGACAACGAGCAAAGGTTGTTTGAATTTTTGATAAACCAACAGGAGCGCGACCTATCGCGCGTCAGAATGTCAACCTCGAGCGCAATCCTGCACGACTCTCTCCTCCTCTACCTGCTCGGACTCAACGAACTGGATCCAAAGGGAAACTTTCTCGGCCAACAGCAGTCGATCGCTTGCTCGCCCGACTCGAGTCCCTGGCTCCACGGAAGCTCCCTGGTGAATTACATGCGCCGTTCAACCTTTACAGGACTGACTGGGCCAGTATCGTTCGATCAGCAAGGTTTGCGTACAGATTTTAAACTCGACGTTATGGGAATGGCGCCAGATGTTGGCATGGTCAAGGTTGGCGAGTGGCACAGTGGACAGGCTGGCCTAGAAGTTGGTGGTGGAAACAAATGGCAACAGTTGCGCGAAAACGAGCAACCAGACGAGTCGAACGAGTTCATACAGGGACGATCCTACGATGAGTTGTCTGAATTTTACGATTTGGAACTCAAGAGATACAACAGGATGCTTTCATTGGGCGAACGAGTTTCAGTGCCTTACACAAAGAGAATGAACTCTGAGAACCAAGCAGCTGGCCTCAGGGTGAATGGGATCCTCTTTGAGCGCTTGTACAAGGAACAAGCCGACCAGGTTGACACGCTCATAGTGACAACGAAACTCTCGCAACCTTACTTCATGCTCAAGGAAACACCAAACAAGCTCGAAGGCAACGACCAATACGAGGGCTTTGCCGTCGATCTGATACACGAGCTCTCGAAGCTGGTCAACTTCAGGTACAGGTGGCGCGAGGTTGCGGACAAAAAGTACGGAAGCAAGGAGGTGCTTCCGAACGGAACGATGGTTTGGAATGGGATGATCGGGGAGATCGTGCGCGGGCAGGCCGATTTGGCCATCGTTGATCTAACCATTACAGCCCAGCGAGAGGAGGCAGTTGATTTTACTCTTCCATTCATGAGCACTGGAATATCGATTCTGTTCAAGAAACCAACAACAAAGGTAACTACACTGTTCAGTTTCCTATCTCCGTTCTCGTCCGACGTTTGGGCCTACGTTTTAGCCGCTTACTGCGGCATCAGCGCCATCCTCTTCCTCGTTGGCCACCTGTCTCCCTACGAGTGGGCAAATCCGCACCCATGCAAGCATATGATGGACGACGACGAGACTGTTCTCAAGAACCAATTTTCACTCTTAAACTCCTTCTGGTTCACAATTGGATCGCTTATGCAACAGGGCAGCGATTTAACGCCCAGATCAATGTCGACCAGAACCATTGCCGGAATTTGGTACTTTTTCACCCTAATCATGATCTCCTCCTATACCGCAAACTTGGCCGCCTTTCTGACCGTTGAAAAGGTTGTTTATCCAATTGAAAATGTGAGAGACTTGAGCAATCAGAACGAAATCAAATACGGTTGCGTTGAATCCGGTTCAACGTGCACCTTCTTTCATGATTCACAAATAGACACTTACAAGAGAATCAACGAGACAATGAGGAGGTTCAAAACCTACGTTAGATCCAACGACGAGGGCCAAAAACGGGTCGAGGAGGGAAAGTTTGCCTTCTTCATGGAATCAGCCTCCATTGAGTACATTGTCGAGAGGAATTGCAATCTAACCCAAATTGGTGGCCTCCTTGACAGCAAAGGCTACGGCCTTGCAACAAGCAAGCGCTCGCGTTTGAAGCGGCCATATCGCACACTCCTAAGCGAGGGCATCCTCCATCTCCAGGAGACGGGCATGTTGCACATCCTCAAGAATCGCTGGTGGAAGGAGCGACGCGGCGGCGGCACTTGCACTGACGACGGAAAGGGCGGCGGCGTGACCGAGTTGAGTCTGGCAAATGTGGGCGGCGTTTTCGTCGTCCTCCTGGGCGGCTTGGGCATCTCGTTCCTGGTTGCCATTGCAGAGTTCATGTGGCGAGCAAAGAGGAGCGGCTCGAGCAGGGACAGGATGTGCGAGGAGATGATGCGCGATTTGAAGTTCGCGCTCGCCTGTAAGAGATCAACAAAACCAATGTCAAAAACTTTGAACGGAAGCAACAAGCTCCAGAGTAAACAGTTAAGGCGCCAACAATCCTCGCTTCTCTCGCAATCCGAGCCAGCAGAGGCAACTGGCGCGGGGGCGCCGATGCAGGCCGGCCAAGACTGTGATCCGCTCCTACTGCAAGCGATGCTCTCAATGCTCGCGCAACAGCAACAGCAACAACAACTCCTTCTGAACCACCAGCTCAGCCGCCTAGACAAGGGGGCCGCCGCCGAGCGGGCGGATCCAAGTTCGCACTTTCGCCATCTCGATCCTTACCTGCTCGACGGCGGCCAACTGCCGCTCGGCGGCGGAAGCAACGAGCTCGGCCGCGACTCCAGCCTCGAGGCCAGAGGGGCGCCGGCGGCGCTGTTTGACGTCGACGGAAACCAATCTAGCCGGACAGACGGACAGGCCGGCCACCTGTGCGCCACCTGGAACGAGGCGTCGGCGGCAGGGAGGCGGCGCCAACTCTTTGCGCAACGAACCATCGACATAGCGGACGAGAGTTTTAACTTCCAATTTGGAGACGAGCACCATTAAAGCTCGAGCGGGCCCCTTTCAAGTTCCATCCCGTTAATTGATTGTTCGCGGCAGCCAGGCGCCCAAAGCAGCGTCTCCTGTTTACTTAACTCACTCGAACCCAACCCTCTGGCTGGGCTGCACAGTCTAGCTGTGGCCGATTTGCGGCGCCAGACGAGGCTGGCCAGCTGCCTACTTTTGCGCCCCCAAGGGCCGAGCAAGGGGCGGACGAAAGAAAACCAGCCCCTTTGAGGTTGGCCTCGGCGGTCATGGGATAGCGTCGGCCAGCTTGCATCTGACGCGCGAGGACGGCCGAGGCAGGTGGCTCGGCTCGAGGTTTGCGCCACTCGGCCCGCTAGCCTGGGGCTTGTTTGCCCTTGGGAGGCCAAATTTGCGGCTCCGAACGCCGACGAAATCTAATTGATTTCAGGTTGAGCTTGGCGGCGGGTGCAGAGTGGCTCCCCTGTCTGAGTCCGTGTCTTGGACTCGGCACTAAACTCGGCCGGCCCTCACGTCCAAGCAGGCCGCTCCGACGGACGAAGGCGACGAGTTTGCGCAAAGTCGGCGGTTGGAGCAAGGAAGGCGCTCCGCCTGCTCAGACTGATCCGCGCTCGCCTCGATGCGGCCAAACTCGAACGGGGCCCCCAACTTTATGTTGCAGAAGCGCGATACTTCCGCTCTCTCGCCTCCAAACCGCTGAGTCGGCCGGCCGCTCTAGCGTGTTGGCTCAGGCCGCTAGCTGAGGGGGCACTCCGCATGACTTCCATCGTCTGCCCACTCATGGTGTCCCCTAGATGCAAAGCTTTGTCCCTGATTAGCCAAACTGGCGCCACTTATCTCGATGCATTCACTGGCTTTCTCGGCCGTCCGATCTGAGCCGATCATTGGGCGCCGAGCTAGCTAGGCAGAGCTACTGGCACAGGTTTTGCGGGCTCAGCGTTTGCGGGCCGCTAACACTTCAATCTTTCGCCCAACTAACGCGAACTTACTTAGCCGAGCAAGTGTGAGCTCGCCCACGAGAGCCGCCAGTGAATTGGACCGAATCAAGCAGATACTTGCTCTCGGATTGAGCGTTAGAGTGAGCCAGGCGGCGAGCCTAACAGGGGAGGCAGCGGCCTTTGTGGCAGGAGGGCAGTAGAGGTGATGTGACGGCGGTGGAGGCGCGCGAGGTGCACGCTGCCTAGCGCAGAGGGTGCAGATTTTGAGAGGACAACGGGGACACAATACAACACGATGCAGCCTCCACGAGCGCTCCTATGGTCGCGATCTTCAAAACAATAAAACGTTGCTCCTGGCGAGATGGCACCAGATGCCATTAGTGTTTGCGCTCGACACTCTGAAGCTCGCCCATTCCTCTTCTGGATTGAGCCCCCAAACTTGGCCGGCGAATACCCAATTTCGGGCTCGCGCTTGAGCCGACCATTTCGACAGCAATCGGCTTCAATTAATCACAATTAAGCGGATCGTTAAAGTTGGAACGAGTTTGTTCTTGCAGTGCATAATTGTCGCACATCCCTCGTTGTCGGCAACCAAAAACAGATGCCTGTGAAGCTGAGGAAGATGGAGTTTATGGCGCCTATCCGAGTCCATTACTTATTTGCGAATCGAGCGGTCGAAGCAGTTTCACAAGGAGACCTCCTCAAACAGAGACCAAGCAGCCGTTGATTGGAACAGAGGGGCTCTGACACGTTTGGCTCTCTCTTCCTCTCTCCTCTTTGCATTTCAGCGCATCATGGGATCCTGAACTTGCGACCAATCAAATGGCACCACTAGCGGCGACGCGAGGGAGCCACCAGTGATGTCATGTGCTGTTGAGTCTGTGAAATAGTGTTCGATAGGCGCGAAAACTTACCTCTAGGCTTAGTCTCAACGTTCTCGTAGGGTGTGCCGTTTCGGGCACCTGCACGCTCGCTTACCTGCGCTTCATGTTAGGTTAGCCAGGATCTGGGCAATTCGGGTGGACAGTATTTCAGCGCCAACATGGAGCCCGGCCTCGAGTCCAAGACTTAAGCGACAACCAAAGACTCCGAAGAGATGACAAGAACCTCAAAATACAACCAGACTCCCATATTCAAGACCCAAGACGCTTCATCCCTTCGGGTTGTAAATATTTCTCACTTGAGTGCTTCTTGTTGGTTTGTTATTTATCGCCGAGACGTCTAGAGGAGAATGATGTTTATCATGAGAGTCTCAACTCGTGCATTTTGCACCATTACATTAGGTTGCCGCGCAAACAAATAGCTAGCAGTCTTCATGGCGGCAATCTTCCAACCCGATTTGAGTGTCAGCGGTCGATATTGGATGCGAATGGGATAATTAATGAGCTGACCAGCGTCGGCAGGATCTGTTCAGCTTCATCCTGGCGCGAGCAATTCGCTCCCACTGGATGCAACTAGCATGTCCATGCCAACAACCGTCAATTTGATCCCGAGCCATCCTCATGTCAGCCGCAGATGGACATCAGAATCGAGAAACTCACTAGCAAATTAAATGGTGTTCAGGTCAAATATTGGGCGAGGATATTCGCACAATTCCCAGATTCCCACCTGAATTGAAGGGGCGCAAATGTAATGAGCGATATTGTTGAAAGTACTCTCAACGTTACGCTGGCCACTTGGATGTCGCATGACAGTCTCTCGATTTCTGGCGGCCGGACAGAAACTCGAGACGACGAGTCGTCAAGATGCAATGCATTCGAGTTCGAGCAAATCTCAGATCGCTTTGCATCTTCACTGACAATTTCGGCGGGTCAAGTGGAGTATCGATTGCAATGGCAATAGCATCATCGGTCAGCATGTTTTATTAACTAAGCACAATAAAATGCACTTAATTCCACATTCACAAAGCCAAACAGTCTGTCCTTCGAGTTTACCCATTTTGAACGGTTATTGCTTCTTCCACCACAGAATGACATAAATAGAGTTCTATTGATAGCATCGTTGCATCGGCCAAAATGGCCCTCGAGCTCTGATTTGTGGTTAGACGAGTGAAAGCTCATTGGTCAGCGTGGAGAGCCGGCTCGCTGAACGGGAGCCATATTTCGATCAAAATAATGGAGCTTACGAGAAAGTGACCTGTTGCGTTCAGCTTGAGGTTTGAGGTGGTTGGTCTCAAAGGCGATTGCCTCACAATACAGATCATCAGCAAGATTTTAATCAATTGGAAGCCGTTGCACTGAGGCGAGCGGCCGTCTTAGCTCCAGTTGGTTTGGAATCGCGCGAACCATGCGCGATTTTTAGGCTCAGGGTGAGAGGAAATGGCTTCGAGTTGGCTTGATTTGTGTCCATCTCAGCGCTCACTCCATGGATGCATTAACCTGACATTAGTCTGAGGCTCGGCGTAATCGTCGTCCGTTATGAAAACCGACAAGCAGAGTTCAATTCTCCCCTCTCTTTCTCCCTCGAAAGTCCCATACAACTCTCCCCTGAGAAGCGACCAAAACTGCACTGGCGAGCTGGTTGCGAAATGCAACTGCTCGCTGGTCCCAAGGGAACAGTTAGTTTTGTTTACAAACCGGACACAAGCACAACACAAAGGAGTGGAATAGAATGGATGGATAGTGTTCGAGCTTGAGTTTGGTGGCAAAAGTTGAAAGGTAGAAATATTGTCTTCTTTCGTGCAATACACAGTTTGTTTGTGTATAGCTTAGCCACTGAGAGTGGCCGAATTGAAACACAACTGGCCGATGTTTGACCGGCGCGGCGAGACAGTTGAAGTAGTTTGTCTCTCTGGCCGATCGCGTTTGTTTGGCGCAACGCTTAGTTCAATTAGCTGGCGACCCATCGTTATTCTAAGAGACGCTCGCTTTGCTCTTGGCTCTGACTCCAGCTCGAGTAACTGGCTCAGGTAGCGGCATTGGGCAAACGAGCGCTTGCAAGGGGGAGAAACTGGAGGTTTGTCCTCGGGTTGCCATTTGAAAGATTGAATCCCAGAAGTTGTGCTGTGAAGAGTGCTGAGTTTCAAGTTGCTGAGTCGCATTGACAAACTCAAGCGAGAGAGAGAGAGAGAGATAGTGGCTGAAAGTTTGGGAGTTTAGCAGGAGAATTCAGCGATAATTCGGGCGACCTGCAGCTATTGCACACAAGAAAGCAAGTGGACAGCAAACAGGTGTCAAGAGTAACATCACCGAGAGCATGATTAGCCGCTTGTAGCGTGAAAAGGCGACTCGTAGAGGTTGAAGCAAATATCCTGGTGCGAGGGACAATTGTGTGTGTGTGTGTGTGTGTGTGTGTGTGCAGTCCAAGACTCGGTCAGCTCTCGTAGGTAACAGTTTGGAGAGCTGTTGGCCAGCCAGCCACTGGGTCAATTCGCGCACTTAGCCCGAGCGGATACGGCAGCAACCACCAGTTGCCGGCGAGCTGATTTTCGTCGGCCACCAGTGTCCGTCCGGCTTCGAGCTTTGTGAGACAAACTCGCTCGCTCGAGTCGATTGTGGCGCGTGGGAATAGTGGCAAACTGAGCGGCGTTTTAGCCGTCCTCGTCCTTGTCGCCTCCTCCTCAACCTTCTCAATGCTGGACTGGCGCCGAGCCCGCCGATCTAGTTGACAAATCATAACAGGCGCAAACTGGATCAAATCGGCCACAACACCTGTCAGCTTGTCGCCAGCAGATTGGAGCTTGGATTTGGACGGTGCAAGCAATTTGAGCATGTGCAGCGCCGACTCTAGTCTCATCCAGAGGGAGCGCCTTTGAGAGCTGAGCAAGGGACGGACGGCTAGGCTAGTGAGAGTACGTGCGAGCAGATGGCCAGCTGGCAAGCTTGAAATTGCAGGCTTGCAATATAGGCAGCGCGCGAAATGAGTAACCTGGGAGCATCAACATCCTCGTTGAACATAACAGCGCCGTCAGCGAGCTCGACAGATCGTCGTTGCGAGTCCACAAGATACCTTGAACGCTCAGAGGAAGTGCAGGGCAAGTTTACATCCTTAACCTTCGACCATGAATCTCGGCCGTCCGAACTTGGGAGCGAAGTTGGTTCGTGTTCGAGGATGAGGCACGAGGAGAGGAGCGGCGGCGAAACTCATGGGCCTGCCAGAGGTGGAGAGCGAGTCAAGAATGCGAGATTGGCCTCCAAATTGTTTCGTCCGATCTCGAGACTGATGAACACAATCAAGTTATGCGCGCAATTCGTTTGCTTCCTATCAATAGTGCCAACAAACATCACCTGTCAAACAGCAAGCAACTCCAACCACCTACGCTACCAAGTCCAAGTTCAAAGCCACCCACAGCAACAGTCTCTCGGCACTCCACAGTTGCTGCTTGAGCAACAGCAAGATTCCGATTGGGCGAAGAGGCTGATCAAGAAACCAAACAGCCAGCAACTGATGCAGAGGGTCCAGACTCAAATTGGCGCCGAGCAGAGGCAAGAGGAGCAGCTCTCTTTGAGGCCAGCGCGACAAAGGCTGCTATCTGAGTTTGTGTCAAACAAGAGCTCAAAGTTGTTGAAAAATTTAGTCAATGGCACAATTGCCGACTTGGTCGCGCAAACCTCAGCCAGAACGAGCAACCAAAACAAGAGCCCTGCACCCCAAACGTCGCCATTGTTTGGTGCAAACGGCGGCGGCGGCAGTGGCCAAATTTTGCAATCGACGCACATGAACACAAGAATCTTCCCAACTATGGGCAGACTGTATACACTTTTGTTTCCAAAGGCTCCCAGTCTTGCCGACCAACCGCAAGTGCGAGCTAACCTCATCGTTGGCGCCAACCGAACACTTGCAGCTGAATCAAAACTGGGCCGACCTGCCTCTGTACAAAGCGAGGAGGTTTACTCGGCAAACGGCGAACCACTTGCGAGCCTTGGCCAAGAGATGTCGCACGAGAAACAGTATATAAACCTCAGCGCCCCCTACGAGTCGCAGCCGAGAGTATCCATGAAGAGCCTACACCGACTGCAAGGGTCAGGCCAGACTCTAGTGCCGAGGCACCACATCGGCAGCGAAATTAACGGGCCGCGCAACCGACCTGGCAGTGAGGATAAGCAAGATGGACAATCAGGAGTTTACCAGCAACAGCATGGGGAGACGCCGAGTCTGGCGGAGGAGCCCGAAGAGAGTGGATTGGTGGCGCCAGTCGCAGAAATTGGTGCAGAAAATCAGGATCATTACGAGAGTGTTGACGGTCTTCTGCTTGGAGCCAATGAAACGTCGGCCGTGGGTAGCGAGACGGACGGTAGCAGCGGCGGTGGCCAGGAGTTGCAGTCGACAGGAGAGCAACAAGTGGGTCCAATTCAGCAAGTGACTGACAACGAGCTCCACTACGAACACGAGCAACCCAATTTCGAGATGTACAAAATGCAGAAGGACAACGAGCAAGGTCAAGAGAACGAGTCGGTGCCAGCAAATCAAGCGATGATGGGTCAGATGACAGAGCAGGAGCTGTCTCAAGATCAACACAGAGAGCAGCACCAAGAGCAAGCTGGCGAAGAGGGAGTCTTCTCGCAGGTTCAACCGAATGAGGAGCTTGCTCATGTGAGCCAAGATTCGCCACAAAACCAGGCAGAATTTGTTACCTATGTGCGCGAGGAGTCGCCGGGCGAAAATGTCTCCATTTCCAGTGCTGATTCCGCGGATGAGCTTTCCACGCAACCAACCATCAAGGGTCAAATCCCAAACGAAACCCAACCGACAGCGAGCGACGAGTCTTTCTTGACGGCACAACTTCCAAGCCAATATGATGCCGTGATTAGGATGCCGCCTGAGGGCTATTACGATGACTATTTCAAGCCAATGTCAAGTAGTGCATCGCTGCACTCTGATCCGTCGTCGCTATCCAACAGTCAGGATGGCATTTCTGTGCTCTCAGCCGACAACGCTCCAATGAGCCAAGCACAGGTAAGCCAGCAGAACGAGAACCTAGACACTGAGGAACCCACCAACTCGACTCAAGTGCAGTCGAATCCCGACCCTAAGCAGCCAGCAAATGACCAATACTCGCTTCCAAAACAATACTTTCTGAGCCAGCGACCATCGAGACAGAATGAGACGCACGCTGACCAGAATGTCAAGTTCATAGCCGCAAATCGATCAGAGATGAACGAGATGCGAGCGCAGCCTAATTTCAACTACGACTTACCTAGCGTTTTTGATAATGAATATGAGCACCAGCACAAGGTGATGCTTGTAACAGGTTCATCGCGCAACCATCCAGTGAACGCATCAAACTATCGAGGCCTCGAATTCAAAACACCACAAGCACAATACCAGGCCAACAATCAAAGTGAGGACGCCATACAATTGATCATTGCCAACACAAACTCAGACTCTCGAGATCCGACCAACAATGAGAAGGTCATCAATTATACGAGCGAGGGAAGAAATATCACCCACTTTGGGGGCAAATCGCCGAGAAACACTTTCATAAACAAGGAGATGAACGAGTTCCCTCCGTCGGGCAACTATAACACTCAAGAGGATGGCTCGCAGATGGAACAGGCACAAAAAACGCCTAGTCCAGAGACGAGCAAGCAGCAGCCGGATGACGAGCTGGCCTTTGATGGCCACCAAAATCGCAAACAGGTTGTCGTGCGCAAACGGCCCGAGCAGGAAGAGCCGGGAATCAACTTGGGCCCGGAGGGTTCTGTGGGTCAGCCGGTCGATGAGCTGCAGCGAGTAAATACAGTTGAACACAGCTACGGCCGAGATAGGGATCAGCTGGAGGCTGACTCGAGGCATGTTGGCCTACCCAAGAAGCACTCGTTTGTTCCTGAATCGAGGGACGATCGTCAGGAGAGTTTGGCACGAACAAACGACAAAGACGCACATAGGAACAGGAAACAAGGTGAAAACGATAGGCGCACAAACCGGCGAGCCAGACATCAGGCCAAATTAAATACAAACCAACAGACAATTCGTAGGCCCCAACTGACGCAGGTGAATTTCAACCCCAAAGATTTGATCATGAATCCGCCCACTCCGTTGCCAGTTGTGAGCGGAAGCACCATTAGCTCGATTGTAGAACTTCCAACCAAGATGAAACGTTTGCGAGACAACCAACCCGATAAAAACGAGCTCATGAACGAATTGCTGACAGCCTTGGACAGAGTTAAAGTGGCCATATACAAACTGCAACCGTTGACAGCAAAGATGAACGCCATTTATAGAAAGTCGGTGACCTCAAACACGCGCGACATAATCATGGACAATCACAAGGGCACCTACGCAAAACGATACCCGCCCGGCGACTACGACGACACCTACGATCGGATGCACCCAAGCGAGCTGCTCGAGCGCCAAGTGGCGCCAAGTAAAAGGTCGACCCGCTCCAAGGGCTCCTCCAGCTCCATGGTGGCCAGCGGATCTGCCGCGAACGCAGTCTACCTGCCGGCACCCAAAGAGATGCTGGCAAAATCTAACCAAACTAACCGGACAGACTCGAGTGAAAGCAGACACCTGTTTACTGTAGACAACCTAAACCTTGGTGAGTCCCAGATTGTTGCCACTGGAATTGGGCGACGATTTGGCGACGGCCGTATAACAGGACGCTTGAGTTTCACGGGTGGTCAGCGGGCTGGCAACGATGATGATGAGAGTGGCGACTATGACGACGATGCTCGCAGACCGAGCTTGGTTGCCAATTCAAGCTCGAGTTCGCGCCGTAACAGAAGGGCTTTTGATTCGGCAGCCCCAAGTTTTGTTCCCACCGAGAGCCTCGAGGACTCGAATGTGCAGAGTCCGCTTTTTGGGTACCGGATAACCATATACCAGTCACCCGATGGTGGCGAAGACTCAGAAATCGGCGAGCAGCGATTGGATGGAACAGAAAATGGCGATTTCGGGGAGAGGCTGGAGGAAGCGAGAGAGATTCCCATAAGTTTCACTAATATGGACGACGACTCAATGGCAACCAGCGAGTCAAGCATAGTGGAGTTGCAACCAGAGGCGATAGAGCCGCGAGCAAATGAGACAGGTGAGCATTTGGATGGAAGCGAATCGAAGAGCGAGAAAAAGTTCGAGTCTTGGAAGAAGGGGAAAAAGTCTGGCCAAGAGCAGGAAAAGAAGAAGGCCTTTGCAAAGGGTCAAGAGGAGAAGGGGAAGTCGAAGAAGAGCCAGTCGAGGAGGAAGAAGGATGAGGAGGAGAGTAAGAAGAAGAAGGAGTATAAGAAGATCAAGCACAATAAAGGCATCGTGAGCAAGGAGAAAAAGAGCATGAAACGGGACAAGCACGTTAAGGCGCACGATCGGGGCGCCGCCAAGGAGAAGGCTTTGAAGGAACGGACCCAGATTGAATTCTTCGAGCGAGAGCAGATAGTAGATGATGAGTTCGAGAAAGGTAAGAAGTCCACCGCAAAGGCCGGCTGGCAGACTGGCTATGATTCGAAGAAAAGTAAAGAGGCACTGGGCGACACCCTATCGATGGGCGGAAGTCACTTCGTCAAACATGAGCCAAAAGATGCTTACTCTGAAAAGGGAATCCAGCATGCAAGTGAGACATCTAGCGCTAAAAAGTCCAACAACTATGAGAAGAAGCAAATGGACCAAAAGGGCAAGAAGTTCAAGGGTTGGCGCGAAAAAGGTTACAAGATTATAACTGAAACTGAGTTCATCGATCGAGGTAAGTTTCCCAAATAGTTTGATGCTTTAGTACAAAATGTTATATTTCGAATCTAATGCTAACATTTGTCCTCTCCTCTGACCCTCTAGGCTCATTGCACGACTCTGCCTACAAGAAGCGGGATAAGGGCGCTGCGCACCACCAAAAGTACAAGAAACAGGAGGCCAGCTCCGAGGGCCACCATGGGTCCATGCAGGAGCATCATAAGAAGAGTCAAAAGAAAGAGGAGAAGAAGTCAAAGATGAACGAGAAGAGAGAGAAGCAGCTGAAGAAGGGTGATGAGGAGAAGAGGGAGAAGAGGAAGAAGGAGAAGGAGGCTGGTGAGAAGAAGAAAAAGGGTTACGACCATGATCATGACGGCTCTTCAGTGTCTGCAACTGTTGGACCCACCGAGGACAGGTATCCAGAGGGCGGGGAGGACAGTGTTGAGGCGGAAGATTCCATGCAAAACTTGAGCAAGCACCAGAGGTCGAACCAACCAATGCTTATCTCTGCCACCTCGGCCGCCTTCCCGCCAGCCCAGCTACCTAAGCAGTCTGATCGACGAGCCCAGCAACAATCAGCATCTTTGATGCGCCTATTGAACGCGAACCACGATGAGGAGCCGAAATTCGCAAGCCGAGAAGACTCCGCAACTGGTTTGACTCGCTCAGATAATTCAACCCAGGCAGCTCCACCTGACACTCGATCGCCCCAAACGATTTTGCCCAAATTTCAGCCGACTAACGAATCAAATCTAGATTCAAACAGACGATCCGATGGGCCCGCCTACGCTCAAACAACCGCAAAGCCGGCAACCGCACAAGATCGAAATGGTTCAACCATTTTAGACATAGTAGATAACTTGACTGGCAGGCAGATAAACAAGACCAGAATTGGCACTTATGAGCTTGAAGATCAGCTCTCAAGTCGTCCGACTAACAACAATTCAACGCCCCTGCTACAGATCAGTAATGGACTAGCCAAACTGTTTCCCGCTCTCTCCCAGTCAGCGTTGCCCATAAGAAATACTGTGACTACACCAGCAAGCAGCACCACAACCTCGAGGCCCCACAATGGGTCTCAGCCATTGAAAAACCAGTCCCGAGAGAGCGTCGATGAGGCTCTCCTACTGAGCCTTCTGCATCAGGCCAACAGGCAGCAACAGCAACAAATTTTCGGCAACAAGTTTGAAAAGCCCAAAGATACGACAAGGATGATGGACGAGGCATCGTTTCTATCGTGGAACAAGGGGAACAAACTTGGCCCTCGACTCGACCAAACTCCCAGTTCAAGAGCCTTCGATCAAGCCGATGCTATAGCTCAAGCGTTGCAGTCTGTCCAACGAGTGGAGCCCCTCAGTCAGAGCATTCGAAATCCTTTTGAAATACTAGGGCTCAAGAACGCGCTCCAACACCAGACTTTCTTGCAACCGTCCATCTCAGCTACCACCTATCAACAACGGCCATCGTATTATCCACCCGTTCAGCTGAGCTATCCAGCTGGTCCTATGGCTTTCGATGGTGATCAATTTCTTGAGTATGAGCAAGACGTGGGCCTTTCCCAGAGGCAAAACAACTTTCTCGTTAACTGAAGTTATGACCAATTGTAGAGCCTCATCTTCCAATTTCATCAATGCACAACAAATCAAACATTAGATTGGGTGTAAATTTTTGTAGATCGAGGAAGACTCACCAATTCTAATTCAAATTGATCTTAATGGCAGATTCAGTTTAGCTTGGCCATATATGATTCTGACAGCCGTTGTGAGAACCGGATGAAATAAACAAACCACAAGCATTCTCGCGCGGGGATGATAACCAAGTGTGAAACAGACCCTGACATTTCAATTCAAGCTATTTCTAGTCGTAGCAATGCTCCTCCGCTGGGTAGACGCCTGCCTCGACCTCATTTGCATAGGTGGTGGCCGCTTGGAATAGTATCTCGCTCATGTTTGCATATCGCTTGACAAACTTAGGAACTCTATTCAACTCCAACTGATTCTCGCCGACACTACTATTACTATCGCCGGCACCTTTGGCCAAATCACTGAGATAACCGGCACCAAGGCCTCGAGGTGCAGTAAAACCGGCCATATCATGCCAAACGAGAATCTGGGCATCGCAATGTGGTCCAGCGCCTATGCCTATTGTTGGGATATTCAGTCTTTCAGTTATGATCTTGCCAACCTCAGGTGGCACGAGCTCAAGTACGCACGCAAAGGCTCCAGCCTCTTGGAGTTCGAGTGCGTCACCAAGGAGTCCATCCAATGCCCGTAGAGTTCGACCTTGCACTTTGTAACCGCCGAGTGCGTGTTCACTTTGGGGTGTGAACCCAATATGAGCCATGACGGGCACTCCAGACTTTGATAGTAGAGCAACATGAGCCGCAAAATGTTTTCCGCCCTCCAACTTTACGCCATGCACCTGTGACTCCTTCATGAATCTAACTGCAGTCCTAAGAGCCTGTTCTGGTGATTCCTGATAGCTTCCAAAGGGAAGATCACCAATCACGAGCGCTCTTTGGCAACTCGAACTGACAGCTCTAGCTAACGGAAGTAACTCATCAACTGTTATTGGTATAGTTGATTTTTGGCCGTAAACAGTTTGTGCCGCTGAATCGCCTACCAGGATACAGGGTATTTTGGCACAATCGAAAATTTTAGCGCTTACTGAATCGTACGATGTGAGCATTGCCCATCTCTCTTTGCGCAATTTGGCTTCTCTCAAATCAGTTATCCTTATCCGAGATTTGGTCTTGAGGAAATTTGCACTAGATGCAGATGGCTCACAAGATCGTTCCCCTTGACTGCTGCTTTGAATAGCCGATGACGCTTGCTCGCCGCTCTGTTTCGTCTCTTGAGCGTCCATAGGTGAACCTGTGATTTGGTGTCGCTTTACTACAGTGTCAGACTCGATTTGATACTTCGATGGACAGCAAATGTGCCAAGACCAGATGTATGAAACCTTCGCATTATATCTGTTGTAAAACTTAATGATTTTCACCGCGAGTGCTCGCACAGCATTTTGATGGGCAGTGTGTATCGTTCCCGTAGCCCACCTACAGATCTCTACCTGAGAGCAAACTATTGATTCGTATGATGAAAAACTCTAACGCCACGATTCTAATACTATGCCTTCCACCGACGACGAACCCGGCTCGACACTTGACATCAAAGAAATCTTTAAGGACTCACAACTAACCAAAGATGAAGACCCAGAGACTTGGATGCGGGCTGTAAGGGATAAACTCTTCAGTATTTTCTGTAGCCCAGTCAAAGAAGAATATACTAGTGAGGCTTTCAAGTGGGTGTCACATCTCTGTGTCTTATTCAAAGACTTGACCTGGATATCTCCTGACGGAAAGTGGTCGGATGAGGAGTCCAAAATATTTGTTTGCATTGCCAGCCTCGCAATAACTGAATTACACATCTTGCTACCATTACTACAAAGGCATTTGACTTGTGGCGAAGAGCCAGAGCTAGAGGAGGGCAGAATTTTGGCTCGCTCCGCGAACTCGCATGATTATGACAAATTTGGATCTCATCTCATCATATTAGAAAGCGTTATAAAATCTCTGGTCAAAGGTCAAGAATTGAACGACAACGATGAGACGAAATTCAACTCTCTGGCAGGGTCCATCAAGGGTCAAATTCTGAGCAATCTGCTTGAACGGCTAAAAGACTTCATGACATCGATTTGTGAGTACCTAGAAACGGTCCACCATCAGTGGGAGACACTTGTCAAAGAGCCTGGTAGTATGAAACTTACTGCAGCTCAGGGAGCTCTGAGAATTGTTAGTGTTTGGTTATCTGAAGACCCAGAAAGCTTCGAGCCTCAGTGCAAGAGATTTCTGATAGATCTGCTGGTTAAGAATCTTATGCTCACGAATAGCGGTGCGGGACATGACATTTTGATACTCGCTCTTCATTCGGTTTGCCTACAGAATCGGGACGCCCTTCGCCATTTGAAACAAGTACCCAAGTATCGAGAGGCGCTCGAGACTTATTTGATGTATGTTCAACGAGAAGGAAGCAAATCCGGAAGCAGGAGGAATGCGAAATGTCTAAAATTGAGATGTGGATTAGTGAAGGATCTCATGTCGGATGGAAGCACGCGGAGTGATTAAATATAATTCTCAAGTGTTAGACAATAAATATCCAGATACTCGGTGACATGATGTGTTGGTTTATGTATTTGTTTTCTTAAAGTTTATGTAAACAAAGCATCGATTTGTTGGTTGGGTCATTAGTGTGTGCTCGGCAAAGGCTCGAAGTGACCTGATGACCACGATTAGACATTTCTGGTTCGCTGCCAATCCGGCAGAACAGTAAATACTGGGTTTGTCTGCTTCTTTACCTAGGCTCCCAGACAAAGTCTAAACAGATCATGCTGAACAAAGTAAGAATTGTTTGCTGGCTTGAGTACAAACGTCTGGATGAATCGATGAGCTGGATCATCGTCAGTCCTTAGATGACCCATAACCATAACAACAACTCCACCATCCATTGTGGGTTGACAGTCACAAGTATCGATCGCATGATTTATTTTCTGAAAAGTTAACTGTCCTAGTTTTTCGGCAATTTTGGCCTTTCCCATGAAGGGCATGCCCTCAAAAGTTAATAGAGAATTCGTATCACTGTAGAAGTTAGCTATATTGGCTCTAGCACTAACGTCGCCGTCGAACATGGCATAGTATTGTTGAACAAAAACTTTGCCGATATTTTCGTAGTCTGGATTCATCTTACTCGGGTTGCGGGCGTTGTTTCACCTATCAGAGGTCCTGACGACTATTCTCAACTCTGTCTTCCCTCAATATTCCAGGTGGTGCTTGCGATCGATCTGAGAACGGGATTGAGTGTGAAATATATTGATCTAGAATCTGCTTCTGTGTTTGTTTCCGAAAAATGAATATCACCGTTTTGACGGCCCTGCGAGTTTATTTTTTCGTTCACAATTGCCATGCGGATGAGAGAAGTTCACCCGCCAGAGTGCGAGAGCGCATAGACTTCAGGCTGCGGTGCGCGCAATTCGAAAGTTTTGCACGATTCTTCGTTATCACGGAGCAACAATTTTGTTCCTGAAATTAACCGCAATCGGCACGCCTTTACGTATATATATGTACATGCTTCGAAATCTAGCCGCCGAGGTATAGTCGAGGGGAAGCAGGCGGCCCAAACCTTGTGGCCGCGACACTTTGAGTTGGAATATGAGCCTCATTCAAAGGAACGTGATCCGAGGGACGCCATGAGGGTGTCAGGTGTGACTGATAAGTTTGGGAAGGAAAAGCTCTTGGGCTCACACCATATTGTCTTTGATATTCTGCAACTGGGAACTCAAAAACTCCAACTTCTCAATCAAAGCCTCGAATCCGAGTTTAACAATGTTGGTTGGCTTCAACGCGCCGGATGATTCCACGTTCATGTAGAACTTGTTTGGTTTTCCATCCGGTATGTACTCAGCCTCTTGGAACGGACTAGGGTCGTCTATTTTGGCGCTATATTCACTCTTCGGCCATTCCTCGGGTTTGTGGAATGAGGTGTGTCTGAAGGCGTTGTCTGGGTCATATTCGAACGAGACGCTGGAAGTTGGGTTCCACTTGGCATGCTCTTTACCAAAACCCTTCTTGGCGAAAGCAGTAACCTTCAGCTCTTGCTTCTTTCTCAATTTAACAATCAATATCTCATTGTCATCAGCATAGGAGGAGTCGTCCATATCACGACCCCGGGAGGTTACTGGAGCTACCTTACTATTAACAGCTCTGAGATCTTTGGTCGTGACGTTAAGGGGCTTCTCGTCGTCACATCGGACATGTAGCACGAATTTCACGGAGCAAGCTTCACAGAACTCATCACATTGACAAGCCCTGGCATAGTTCATTCCATTGACTACGTCATCGCTTATCAGAGGAATCAGACCCAAACGATGCGCAATGAATTCGTCGTGCAACACTGTAGAGTTCGCCTCTAGCTGAACCCAGTCGATTGCCAAAGTTGGAACCTCGGCGATAAAAACTCGTCGAAGACTATTGGCAACACTCAAGTCTGTATCTTCAATCGTAAACTTGACATTGTCCTCGGTGATTTCGTCAATTTTGATTGTAGATTGATTTGCGTATGGCATGATTGATCGTTGTCATCTACAACATTCGAGACGAAACCACGTGAGATTCAGTTTGAAAGCTTTGATGTTGTGCAGTTATCTCGGTTAAAAAATAGCGTCTGTGAGCCAGGATTTTGAATTTTTCTTCAAACTCGATTTGATTGAGATCCGGATAACGTTCTTAGAGGTTTTCTTCGGCCACTAATAAATATTGGTCCTGATCTGGTCTCAATTTTGCGTGGTATTTATTTATGCAACGAACCTGCGCTGCCTTTTTTAAAAGGCGCCCAACTCGCAGCTTTCAGGGGCTCAACGCATCATGTATTGGTCGATGAATAGAGAACCAAAAGAGATACAAATTTTAAATGTTATCTCGAATACAATCTCTGATCGTATCTATTATTGAGAATATTATGTAGTGTGAATCAAGCTAAACATAATGGGGAGGTAAATGAAACTTTCCCAAGAGAATCCGTCTGAAATGGCCCCAAGACTCTTCAAAGCTGTGGAACTCTAGAGCATTCCATTAGGCGATGAGACAATCGAACGAAATCTAGCTGCTGGACATACTAGTAACTATGAGCAATACTTATGGTTGTGATAGTCACAATTTCATCCGATCCTCCTCATCAATTCTGAATCGTGCACCCAGTTGGTGTCCTGGTGTTGGTGCCTGCAATGACGACAGCAGCGATTCTCAAGAGAGTTCTCAAATCACCTGCACCAATGGGTCTTCAGAATTGAACGCAGTCTGCCCACCCGAGACAACAGACAACGAATCAGCACAATCCCTCACCAGATTAAACCTGACCATACCCACTGTCTATCTAACCACCAAGGAGGAGCCATCATCCTCAGCATATCATGTTTATGAGGTGAAATTGAATAGCTCCTCTGGTGATGAATGGTCAGTGTACCGGCGTTACTCTCAGTTCCACACTTTGCATCAGCAGCTCAAAGCGAGGGATCCAGCCATAGCCAAGCTTCGGTTCCCACCGAAAAAAGGTTTCAGTAGCAGGGCAGCAACTATAGTTCAGGGTCGGAGGATAAGACTTGAAGAGTATATGCGATCGTTATGCAGGTACATCGATAAGTTGATCTCAACCTCTGATGGCACCTCAAGCCAGCGAGCTCATTCGGATTCAAGGGGCGATGATGCATCACCGGTTGAGACTGAAAGTCATCACACGGGTGTTGATGCTGCCCATGGTTCGTCATATGTCGAGCCAACCGATGTTAAGGGACTTGAGGACGGCGCAGAAACCTCAGAGAGGTTTAACACGTCAAGCGACACGATGTCCAGAATATCAAATGCACATACCATAAATCAGGATTGCTGCAACCTGGATAAAGTTAGCATTATAGCTCTCTTTGAAGACTTCATATCGCTCTCAAAAAAGGGTACTGATGAGAGCTTCAATCCAGCCACCTTCTGCCGTTAACTCGTCGATATTTGTGAAGTGACCATCTTGAACTAGTATGTACTCTAGTAACTAGAATGAATAATACTTTATTCATGCTCTCAATCTTTGTTAGACTCTACTGTTCTTCGACTGAGGTCGAATCGGTGCATTATTCTAAATTCACGTTTAAACTCCATAGTTCACAAGCTTTCCCTGCTTAGCAACTGTCGTACCGCCGGTTCTGGACGTCTTAGCTAGCCCTCAGAGAATCAGCATTCGTCTTTCAGAATCAGTCATAGCTTCGCATTTAAGAACCCGGACAGGATTCCCTGGGGTGACTCACTGGGTCGGTAGGCTCCGTTTCCTACAAATCCCGGCGACGTGATTATACACTTCGACAAATATCATGAGATTTAGCACGTACAATATACGCATCAGAATGGTAGATCCGCGTCGTCAGGCCACAGGGAATCGTTGCCAAACTCAAGTTCAATCCACTCCACAATTGCAACTACCCATTTCCACCTTCAGCGTGCACGAACTGTTCAACAGACAACAACAGGTTGATCATGATGAAGCAATCGAGATTACAGATGCAAATATGAATGGTGTTTCGCACCTAGGTGGGGACCACATAACCCTCAAGCTCATTGATAAAGAGGCGCATGTGGGGTCATTGCATTCGATGGAAGTCCCGACAACAGGGCCCGATAACGACAAGAAATTGGACGTCCTAGCCTCAGCAACTGCAGGTGCAGTCAAACTGGTGCTCGGACTAGAGAATTTAAGTTCAAGATGCCGGCGATCTTGGTCGACCATCGTGAAAATAAGTTGTACCTCGAGTTGCATTAACTGCCAGAGTCCGCCCCAAGTCCTCGATGGGTTGTGTCGTCCAACAGCTAGCACTGGATCCTCCGTCCAATAAGTGGACCACTCCTGCCTACTAACAGGTTTAGATTGAGAGCCCTTACTATTAGCAGCCGCTCGAGCAATTAGCACCTGCTCACAGATATAAGAGCAGATTGCGGCCTATAATAAGTTCCAGACAGGAAGGGAGCCAGAGCTGACCGTGAGGATAGATTTGGATCGGAAGATTGGTGACACCAATTCAACAAACTTCCTCTTTATTGCGCACGGGCTTTGTCTCGTGCATACGTGTTCACCATAAGCTCGCATATGATTATCTCCCCTGCAATCACTCTTGTTGGTTTGACAATTCCATACATACAAGGTCATAATTGATTGGTGATTACCATCGACAAACATGAATGAGATATTATGTTGAATTGTGTTCGAGTGGAATAGTTTCTGTTTGTGTGCGATTGCCCGTGGCTAAACTAGTGCAACTTAGCTCGAATCGCCGGAAAGAAACTGGCTCGACGCGTAGCTTGTCCGAGTTGGTTTCTTCCCGGCGATTCAAGCTGGCTAGCTCGGCGATGGTCATCAGGTTAAATCAGGCGCGATCGGGCGCAGCCGAGCATTTGGTCCGGATTAATCAATCCAACTTGTTGTCCAAACAAATCAATAGGACAAATATATGCTGGTGCCACCGCACCTGTCCATACAGGTACCTTGCTCGGCCCTGTTTGCTCCGCGGCGGATGCAGCCGCAACAGCAGCGTTTGCCAACCGGCTGAAGCTGTCTTCGCTTTCCAAGCTAGCTGACGTAACGGGAGACCGGGTCAAGTCGGCCATCCGTTGCAGCAAATTTCTTTCAGCCGAGTGGACGCCAGCTAGATCGACGACGGGTAAGTGACGGTTCCCCTTGTTACTAAAACACATTACCAGAGGAGATCAGTCTCAATAGCGCAGGATGTCAGCGAGCAACAAATGGCTGAGTCGTCTATCGTGAAGTATCTGGTGCACGAGCATGTCAAAGTTGTCAGGAAGTCAAGCGCCAGCTCTCGGTAGCCAGCCATCCCTCTCCTTCCCCAACTCACTCACCCAGATCGGTTTGTTCAGTACGGTCATCATGCTGGCCAGTCTAGGCGGCGACTACTGAACCACTGTCACTGACGCCATCCTATCCAGCAAGCATCGAGCTCCGACTCGTTTGACACACAAGAAAGGGAGAGAGATGGAGGCCAACTTAATTTGCAGCGTCTCTCAGACCTCCGCCGCCTCCATCGGCCTGTCCAAATTGAAGGACGTTTTGCCTATGGTGAACCCAGCTGGTTTCCATATCGATGACGACGACACTTGATCGATCGATTGGAAAGCAGCTCAGGCCGATGGGAGGACAAACCTAGGCGCGCAAAAGCCCTCTATGACCTTCACTCTGTGGCAGAGAAGCGCAAGCGCGCAGACAACACTCTCCACTCGGCCTAGATAACCAAGTGACGATAGGGGCCCAACACCATGGCCGACAGTGAGGATTTCAAGCGAGGAGCCTGAACAAAGCTGTTGTCTGTGTGTTGCGATCACCGGGCTCTTTACCGCGCTGATGGTTGGAGCTCACAATAAAGCCGAAAACTTGCTCGCCCGTCGAAAAAGCGGCAAACTCCAATGCAACGTAATTGGCACCTCGCGCTCTCGTCATGACATCATCGGTTCTTTCCAAAACAACACTGCACCCGTACTCATTAAGCTGACCAAATAGTGCAGTAACTTTGTTAGCTGCAACAGCCTCAAGTCTGGCCAAACTAAGTTCAAGTTACAGTTGGATGCTCCTGTTGAATGCAAGCACCAAAGCCAGCTCGATCGTCTCCAACAATCACCAAGGCAACTAGGCCAGCCACAAAGTCTCGTTCTCAAGGCAGTTTCATCAGCAAGTCGTCAGTGGTGAACGACGTGGTGAGTTTGCACCATGTTCTCTTCGGCAAAGGCGTCCTAAACTGCCATCAATCCAGCGCGCGTAAATCCTCATCTGTTCCTAAGTATCCTCCACTCGACAATGGGTTGCAGCCAGCGATTTTCGCTTGCTCAGTCCCCATCTGTGGTGACGAAATGTTCCTGACGTTGGTTTTCTGGTGACATAAACGGGAATGGTGATGCTGGCGCAAATTGCAATGCTTTGCGTGGCTACTTTGCTTGAGGGGTTCGAGGAAACAAGTGAAGGAGTGCGACTTTAAGACCGACGGATTCGCTCGGGTGCTGGCTCATCAGTCGCCCCTCAAGTCGATGGCGCCATCTCTTGTCCGCGTAACGACTCATATTCTCTCAAGCTCAGTATAGTTCCGGCCAAGCCAAGCTCGCTTAAATGGGCAACAAGAGCTCGCAAGTCTCAGAATGAGTCCTCCATAAGCTCACAGAGTGCCAAAGTAGAATGAGCTCCATGAAGTGTGATCCCCTCGCTCCCTCAATCATAAAACTCACGGAAGCTCTTCGGTCAGCGAGGAAGATTCATAGAGCGGGCTGATTTTACTCGAGAGGCAAGGATTGAGGTTCGCGGCCGAGTCGAGTGGTAAGCCGAGGATCTGTGTGGCATCAGTTGTCATTCGCGTGGCGCCAGTTTGCATGAAGCCGGCAAAGCAGCCATGTTCCCGAGTTGGCGGTCTATTTTGGGGGAGGGGTGGGCCAACACTGAGACAATGTGTTTATGGTCGGATGGCGAGCAGGCTGGAGCTGTTTGCGGTGCCGAAGCTTAATCTTGGTGGCTGGAAGGGTTGAACTCAGAGCCCGCAGCTGGTTTGCGCGAGAAGGAAACGAGTGAAGGCCAAGCAGTGGTTTCGAGTGGGCAAAGCGAGCCGCGGCTGAAAGCGGCCAGGCGCACCTGCTTTGGCTCTCGCTCTCTCATCAAGGAGTGGAGCCGTCGGCTGGGCGCCAGCAGAGCAGAGTCAAGGCAACAATTGGAGCCGAGTGTCTGGCCGAGCGAGCTTTCACCTTGAACCCTGGAAACGAATCGGGAGCTTGCGCGGCCGAGCGAAGGTGAAGGTGAAGGCGAGGGTAGAGTTGTTTGCGGCACTCGAGCTTGAGCCTGAGCTGGAAGTCGGGCGAGTGGAGGAGGAGGAGGAGGAGGAAGGAGAGTAAGTGTTTCGCGCCGTTCGAGTTTGAGCAGGTAATTGGCGTGAGCATTCGACAGAGTTGGCCTATGCAAACCGAGCGTGAGCTTGTTGCGAAAGAAAGGCCGACTCGGCCGCCAACTAAGCCAGCCGAGTGTCCGGAAACAAGATTGACGAGCAGATTGGTGGGCCAGCCGGGTGAGTCATGCGAGCACTTGCAACAATCGATAAGGGACCATATTGCCGATTGTTGACGCCTCGAGTCATGAGCCCCAAATGAGCTCGGCGTCAACATGGATACTGAGGGCGCGCGAGCTGCCTCGCTGCCTATCTGGCTGTCTGCTTTGGGCCGGCGACACTTCCACTTGGCGGGCGCGCAAACATAAATATTAATTGTGAGCCGTGCAAGTTGCGCCGCTTGGTTGGTTGGCTCGTGACGCCGGCTGGCTCCCATTTGCAATGCAAAGCTTAGCTTGCTGGTGCCGCCGCCGACGGGGCAACAGGTGGCGCAAGTTGGGCCGAGCTAAACGAGTTTGGGGTTGGCGGCCGAATGGTAGCGTGCGTCTGGCCGGACTCAAGGCGCCAGCACAACGAGTGGCGACCCCCTGGCGGCCGGCCTACCAGCCGCAGCGGGCGCTAGCTTGATGCTCGGCGAGCAAGCCTAGCCCACCGGCTTCCAGTCTCAAGCTGCCGAGCTCGGCTGGCAAACTTGTGCGCTTGCGAAAGAGTTTGAGCCATGACGAGAGGGGCGCTCGCTCAACAAAAGGCGCACGGCCGCAATCAGCTCAAGCTCAAGCTCGTCGTCGGCCGCTTTACTGGCTGGCTGGCTGGCAGGCTGCTTTTATCAGCGCTCGCAAGCCTCAATCAGCCGATCAAGTTCGAGGCTGGAAATAGACTCGCCCAAGTGCGCTCAACGTTGCGTCCGCTTCCTCCAGCTCGACGAGCGGCGAGAGTGCAACTCGCTTGCTCGGCGCCGGCGCCAGACACGACCACCGCGCCACCGCCGCCAGTCCGCCTCTCAGCCACTTTCCGCTTCCTTCTCGGCCAGCCAGCTCATTCCAGCAGCGGCCACCAAGCCAGCAAGATCCCTCGCTCAAACCAAATTTCCACATCGAGGACCCGCTCAAGTTTTGCCGACAAGGTAAGTAGGCATTGCAATCGCTGTGCCAAAGGCGCCTCAAACTCATCCTCCCCTTTGCTGGCTCGCTCGGCACTGGACGCTGCTCGTGCTAGTCAGTTGCAAGTCGCTCGAATAGGCAGCCTGAGCGCCCTCTTGGGCCGCCAAGTGGTAGTGGCCCCTTGACCTTGGCCGGGCTGCTGGGCCCAAGGAGAGTTGCGAACTCCGAGCGCCCAGCCAGCAAGTGTTGTTTTCGAGTGTGGAAGCCCTCCACTTGGAGTCTGAGTGTCGCTCGCAGTTTCAACGAGAAGCCGCGCTAAGTTCAAGTCCGGCTGCCAACAACGAGGAGCATCTGGTTGGTCTCAGGCGGTGAGCCATTGGCGAACAGGAATCACTTAGGTTAGCTCAACGAGTTGCCCTCAAGCGGCTGTACCCCAGCGACAACCGACCAGAGCAAGGCGAGACCAGCTGGTCGAGCTTGGGACGAGCGGGCGCGCAAGCCACCTGCTCTTCTGCGGAAGCCAAGCAGAGGGAGTTCAGAGAGCCACTACGAGGAAGCATCCAAATGACGAACCATCAACAAGTGGCAGTGTACAAAGCTGGTTAAAATGACTTAAGGTCGCAAACGAGCACTGCAACGTGAGCTTCGGACTTCGGCGCGCACGCTGCAGTGTGGGCTCCCCGTCCATTGCTTCTCGAATCCATTGGGCGCAGCCCAAACAACCACTATGTTCACGGCCGCTCTGTTTTTGAGTTCCATTCGTCGCAACAGAAAGTGGAAGCAACGCAAGAGGTAAGTGTGAGCCGGAACTTTGGATTAATAAAGGACAACTTCAAGGTTAATTGCAAAAATTTCGGGTGGCACCTACCGCCCGACTTCTTCTCAAACGGTTTGCTTGTTGTGTTTGAGGAATCCTGGGGCCACTCAGAGGGCTTTGAGGGTCGAGTTTGATGCTGCGTGAACACGAGCCCGTTATAAAGGTGCGGCCACTATGGCCGAAAACCTGCCCTCAAAGGCGACCACTCTGAATTGTCTGCAGGCCCCAAGCTGGCGCTGTTTGCGAACATCAGAACGGAATGCACCTGTGGCAGTTTTGTCCTCTTGCGCCCACAGATTGACCTGATAAGGATCGTCCGCAGGCCGACCTGGGCAATCAAGAGGAGCCCATTCAGCGCAAGAACTACGGGCGGCAGTCCCGGCCGACCAGTGGCCACCTAGTCAGAGTAAAGCCCCTGGAACTGGATCGCCTCTTGCGAGAATAGCTCGCGGACAGAGAGCTGCTTGCTCAGGTGGAGCTTCATCGATATTCCGTAACTGTAGGCGGCCTGCTATGAACGAGCATTGGAAGCGCTGCCGATGTCTGATTGATGGGCCATCCGCTCTGACACTCTCCTGCACCTGTCTCAGTCAATGCACCAGTTAGAGGTCGATTGGTGCTGGAAGCTTTTGAGGACCTCTCCTCTCGGCGCTTTCCAACCCTCAGACGTCGCTTCAAAGGGCGACAACTATGCCAAGCTGAGCTTCCATGGCGACTCGTTGAAAATTGAGCCATCACAGACTGTCGCCGAGTGGCCAGCCTTTTTGGTTCCCCTGTCGCCGCCGAGCCAGCCAGGCTATCTGGCACAGTTGTTTTTCCTCTCTAGTCCCAGAGCCTTCCTTTGTCTCGTCGTAGCTTGGCACAAGTGGTATCCGAGTCAGACTCTTCTGTATGTGAGCCAAAATCCTCCTAGCTCAAGCTTCTCTCCTCCTCGGGGTCTCCAGCGAGTTCCTTTAGGTCCCACTGTCGTCCCCTCTAAGCGCTCGACCTGCTCACTGCCTGCTCTTGGTCTTCAATCTACGCTTAGGCGCTTAGATCACTTACTTCTAACTTCACCTGCCATCCGTCCCCACAGTTGCCTTACTACTCGGTGCTGTGGCGATTTGGTTGGAGAGCTTACTGCCCCGCTATTGCTCTACATTAATTCCTGCAACGCCTCCTGTTGTCAAACTCAGCCTCGTACTCGCACCCCCACCGTCTGGCGACTAATCAGAATCCGAGCCTTCTACTCAACATCCCTACTGTGTTTTAGTCTAAACAAGAAATAGAATTAGAGCCAGAGCTTGGGTTTACCACCAAGATCAACGCTGGCCCGTCTAGCTACTCGTAGCCGAAACAGGAGGCCAATGGTGCCTGTGTTTGCACGCGTTGCTGGCCAAATCTCCTCGAATGCGGTCACTCGTTTCGACGACCAGGATTCGGATAACACTCTAAGCCTTCAAAGATTGGTACAGTACGAGTTCATGATAGAGATAGATACGGCATGGTCGAGCCAGAGATAACCATCTCCAGACTCTAATTCAATTATGCATGATCGTGGTTTCGCGAGCTCTGCGCTCGAAAAAAAGGAAAGTTTGTTGTGCGGTAGCTGTATCATACAGCCTGTATGTACCCAAACAACTAAAACAAATTTACTAGTGAGAACGCATCGTGTCGGGTCTCCGAGAGCGAACCTGGTATAGAAATTCAATATCTATATATTTTTGGTCGTGAGCGTAATAGTCCCATACGAGAATTGTCCTCTCAGAATATTGTTTTACCTAGGCAAGAAATAGAATGGGTCGATACAGAGACGTTAGCTGGATACTTCAAAAGTTCAGAAGGGCACTACTTGGCAGGGAGTTGAAAAAATCGCTGAGACACAAGGCCGAGATGTCCTCTAGATCTCCACCGCACCCTCTAATACCAGGTGAGTTAGATCTCAGAACCCCACGAGCACCCATGTTACCCGACATATCAAGATAATATTGCGAAATCTAACCCCTTGATACCTCCAGACGGTCCAGCTCATAGACTAAGTGACAACTCTTACGTCAGAAGGGACACCAGACGCCTTGTTATGCCACCAAAAGATATCGTGAATGCTGTACACGAGGGCAAGAAAATTGAAGCAAAGGTAGGGCAAACGCTTATGTCTGCAGCTCTGGGGGCTGGTATCGAGATCGAGGCGGCTTGTGATGGAAATTGCGCTTGTTCAACATGTCATGTGTATATAAGCGAAGACTACCTAGATAAGATAACTCCTGCAAGTGATGAGGAAGAGGACATGTTAGATTTAGCTCTATTCGTTCAGCCATCATCTAGACTTAGTTGCCAGATAGTTATGGATCATACGCTAGATGGGCTTGAGTTCAAATTGCCCTCAGCCACGAGAAACTTCTATGCTAACAAGGATAAGGGTGATCCCTCTAAGGAAATCGGTAAAACCTAGCAGCGACCGTTACCGAAATTATTTGAACTGGAAATGATCAGCGTTTGAGATGTCAAATAGGATGATGGACTCAGTACGAGCTCTATTCATGAAAGTTGCCATAACACCTGCTTCCGCGATCAATCTTTTTATTAGCCTCTACTGCCCCTCAGACGCGCTCGGAACCTTCTCACCATTCGGTTTCAAAAGGGCTTTGATACCGCTCAGTAAATAACCTCCATATCCTGATACGTTCATTTCAGGTCGCGTCCGATCAGGCAAAACTTGGTACCTCCTAAGCCAAGATTCGGACAATATCATCGATACAGCTTGTGACTCTGATTTGAGATACTGGTAGCACTCCAGCAGAGGTTCGATGGTGTCACTGTAGATAACGAACTGCCGTGATGGTGCTAGGAACGCATAGGTTAACTTCAGCAAGGGTAGTGGGTGGTCGTTTTGCGCAATTAGGATGATAGAATCAAGGGAAAACGATCTCAAGTATTCTCTGGCTTTGAGGCGCTGATAACAACGTGATTCCCGGTTGGTATCTTTCTTAGTTAAAATTTCCTGCATATGGCCGTGTTGGACCTCTTCAGGCTCAATTAAGATCTTCTCGTTTGTCTCTGATCGGGTTGTTCGAGTTTGTATCTGTGCAAGACGCTCCATATGTTCTCTAGCTCGAGTTCGCATCACGTCATCCTCATATTCGAAGGAATCGTTTCTTGTTCTAACTTTATAAAGATCTCTGATTGTTATGGCAAAGAGCCCTCCTGAACATGCTCGCTCGCCTAGATTCAACATATTTAAGGTTTTTCGAGTGGTGCAAATCGCTTCGTAGTCGGCCATCAGCTGGATGCATATGCCATCCGGCAAACTTCGACTCATGACAGCACTTGTGAGCAAGCCCAGGTTATGGTCCAACAATAAGCATCTGGTCCCATTCTGGATATTAGCCAATGTCAAAATTTGACCTAATGTGTCGATTCGTAAGCCCCCAAGCTTGTCTCTGGCATATAGCATATCGTTCAGAAGTGTTAAACTCGACCGAATCACTGTGACGATATTCGCATGGTTTTGTCTCTTCTTCTTTTTGATAAGTTTTTCCTTTGAAAACTGGGACTTTTCGTTGAACGTAATCACTTTGTTCGAAACCTTATTCGAGAGTTCTGTATCGTAGTCTAGAAAGTTATCCACCTTAGACATACACCCCTCTTTAATTTCGAAGACGGACCCGTATTTGGATCCGATCAGGGGACTTGGATCAAAATGAAGCTTTCCGTAATGTACTACGGTATTACGAATGGCGGGAACTATTTTCATGTTACTTGAATCAAAACTCTTCATGAGGACAACATGGCTCCCTTCTGAAATTATATCATCCATCTTAATTGCACTTCTGAGCAGTTACAATATAAATAGGCACGTCCAAGCCAGCCATCCGCTGCATACAACTTAGATTTTTTCCGATCAAGGCTAAGAAAATCTAGTCATATAGGTAAACCGTTTTGTTGCGTTTGATACTGACAACCAAATTGGTATCAGGTTGAATCTAACTCTTGTACTGTCCGATGAACCAGGTACTCCATGCGCGCACCTCACCACCGCACTGCGGAAATCTTGTGCCCATGTGGGCACATGCAGCTGTGCACCCGATCTAGCGCTTTTTGCATCCTTA
>ENA-UOVY01000232-UOVY01000232.1-plant-metagenome-genome-assembly--contig:-NODE-232-length-34602-cov-624.900049_pt1 | contig 34602 bp, 22 predicted proteins | sample MGYA00249840_ERZ761561 | MGnify/ENA primary metagenome ERZ761561 (study PRJEB28882, sample SAMN05720143) | plant metagenome | isolation source: Guanajuato, Mexico | place: Mexico:Guanajuato, Mexico...
GGGAGCTGACACAGTGGCGCCATCGCCCAGAGCTCAGCCGAGACTCGGTCTTTTAGCACGTAATTTTCGACTGGAAATGTATCTCACATACTTCCAACAGTCTACCTAGTCATGGTGTCGCAGAAATTCAGGGCTTCCTCCCAATATCTCTGGCAGATCCACGGACCTGTCTCGCTCGTTCCACATGAGCAAAGCTCCGCCTCAAATTCTAGTGACGATTTGTGGCCGTAGAGGGCGCTAGTAGCGCGCCAAATGAACGGGCTCGTCGGCAACTTGATCAGTTTAGGCCAACCATGATAACGTCATGGCCGTCGTGCGAGCTCAGACAAGTTTGGGGCCAGATCCAAGGGAGGAGGCAGTGAGTTTTGGGTCGCCAGTTTGGTTCAATCAAAGTTTGCTTTGTGTTTCGCCCGTTTATTTGAACAATTTCGGCCGTTTCTTTTCGAGAAAGGTCGCACAGTCGAATTTGTATTCCAACAAAGAAAGGAAGTGAGAGAGAAAGAGATATTGGGCTCTCCACAAGAGTATTGATTGAGTATTCTGGCAAATCTCAAATCAGTTACAATGTTCAGAGAGATTAGCTGAGTTCAGGTTTTGGCTCTGGTTTTAGTATCTGAAGTAAATAGCAGAGAAAAGCTGCGGCCGCTGCTTGAGTCGATGCGCTCGTCTCGATTAGCACAATTCCTCAATAGGGATGCGCCAACGAGCTATAGGTACGAGTCCCGGCTTCCTAGTTTGACCTGCAAGGGATCTCTCTCCTCTCCTCTACTCTACTCTTCTTCTCTGCGTTCGTCTGTTTGTTTGTTCAAGTGTTGTAAACAGAGCTTGCGCGAGTGAAATGTTAGCGCGATCAAGTTAGGCTCAATTGCTGGCTTCTTGAGAGTCTTGTTAATCTAGATGTAGGGGTTGCGTATTTTTGTGCGCTTCTACAAGTCGCCCGAGCGGATCATTTCCGATTGGTAGATGGCCAAAATGATGGACAGAATATCCAGGATTGCGTTTCCAACCACGGCCACTGCCTGCGACTGTACGACGGCCACAATAACGAGCACAATGAGGATAATGGCAAAAGTGAGCAGGAGCTGCCTATTGTCTCGATAGGCGCCCACGAGACCGATGACAAGCACGACTAGCTGAATGACGAGCACGACAACCGTGTTTGCGTTGTTTCTGTTCCTCTGCAACTCGGGCGCCAGGTTCAGTATGACCATAACAAGCCTGTTCAGTTTGAGGTTGGTGTTGGTGTTGTTGTTGAGGCCATTGGGCAGTGTTGGCGGTTAGCCAGTTGGTGGATTGAGGGAGAGGAGAGCAAAGTGGAGCTAGCCGAGCGAGTAACTTACCCCAAGAAGAGGATGATCATAAGCGCGTACTTGACTGGCGTGTATAGACTCATGTTTGCGCCGTTATTTGCTGGACAGGTTAGAACTAGACACACTGGAGCGGAAGTGGCAGGTTAGCTTGTTCGTTTATCGTCTCAGAGGTTTCGCTCAAAGTGGAATCAACTGTGCGACAAATACAAACCAAAGTTGGCACACTTTTCGCCCGGCTGCTTACTTGCGCTTGGTTGGTCCTTCTCCGCTCTAAGCTTGCCTTAGGTAAACCTCAGAAGCTCTGCTGTTTTGCTTGCACAGGTGAGGAGGTTGTTCAGTCTGGTGATAGTTTGTGACTCTCGTGTTGGGACTAATTGTTGTTGCTTGCTCGGCACTGGAGCTGGAGCTGGAGTTGGAGCTAAGATTGGAGGGGAAAGATGGCTGGCGCTGGCTTCAGTCTGGGCGCCATTACGTCGGAGCGATACGCGCGCCCTGAGAGCCAATTGTAGTGAACTGCGCAATCGCACGACAAGTAAGAGTAAGATTGGGGGCGAGCGAGAGTGGATGCCTGGCAACTCGGGCCATCAAGTCGGATGGGCAATAAAACACGGCCGCCTAGTCGGTGCCGCGGCTGGAAGTCTCGCTCTCGCTCTTGCTTTCGGTCTCGGTCTTGGAGCGACGACCGTAAGCGGCCTGATCGCGCCGCCCGACCCTCGCAGTGTTCGCGCCTCTCGGCCGAGGGGGGCGGGCCGAGCTGGCCAGTGCGGGCGGAGGCGGCCGAGAGCCATTAGAGGCGGATGGTCACGAACGATGCCGGCTGGATTCTGGCGGCGGCGGCAGCAGCAGCAGCAACATGTGCAACAGAGCCCCGGCGCTTGCAGCTGCTCGCTCGCCCTCACTCTGGGCCTCGTTTGGCTGTGCAGCCAGACGAAGCTGGGAGAAACAACAACATCGGCAGCACGAGAGCCTCGCCCAGAATCCGCCATCAGCCTGCCGCTGAGGCAACCCGAGGACGCCCACTCAAAGAGGGCGCTCAAGCAGCTGGAGGGTGGGCACTGCCAGAGCGCTGGGCCAACTTGGGCTGGCAAATGAGAGATGGGGAAGGCAAGCTGAGTTGTTTGCGAGTAGGCGATAGTGACACTGTAAGAGTCTCTCTCTCGCTTGCCTGCCTTCCTGCTAGCCAGCTAGCTTGAGCGCCGCTTGCGCATCCGAGGGAGCCGCTTTTGAACAGATTTGCCGTTTAAGCTGGATGGGGAGCGCCGACATGGTTGCGCCGTCGATCTGACGCCGCCGTCTCAAACCGGACGCCAATCGATGGTTGGCGTCGATGGAGAACAAAGCGCTCGCTTAGGCGGCGCCCGCCAACAGGTGCTCGGCGCTCTGGCGGCCCTCGCTCGGACAGTGAGCGAGCTGGGCGCGTCCATGGTTCACGAGCTCGAGCTGGCCACGTTGGACAGGGCGAACATCTGGCAACCGCACTGTCTCTCTCGCTCTCACACGCTTCAGCCTGAAAGCCACAACCTCTGACGGCGCCCCTAAAACTTGAGCTCGACCGGCATCTGGGAGTCATGCGAGTGGACTAGCGTCCATCGCTTCGCAAGTGGGAGGCGCCATGACCAGAGCCATAGGATGAAATTCTTCACGTTTGCATGACAGTTTTCGACCTCAGTTGTTGGTCAAGAGCCCAAGCAGTCCAAGCTTTGTTGAAAAAGCCCCTTGCTCGGAATTCAGCTAGGTTCTGCGCGAAGTGTGATGCGTTGCTTTGCAACCGAAGCAGCCCTCGGAAATGGCCACTCTCAGCTCGTGAGCCCAGCGCAAGCTACAATCGAGCGCCATGTAATTCACGCTTCAGGTCGACCACAGCACTCCACTAGCTGCCTCGGTTAGGTATGTTCGCGGGCGACATTTGGGCGCGATAAGCGGATATTGCGCCAGCAAGCACAAAACTCTCTCATCAATCATGGCCAGCTTAGCCGCTTCCGCTCCCCCCCACACACACACACGAATCTCCGCTTACAGTGAATATTTGCCGGGACGAGCTGGATTTGCGTTAACTAATAGATAAATGGCCTCCGAGAAAGGCTGGCCATTGAACCTAGAGGGCGCAGCGATACTGGACTCAATCTAGTTTACTATGGCAAGATGGATCAGCGATAAGGCGATTCAGCAGTGGGCCAGCGGACGACATCCAGATCATTCCGCTTGCCGATTCTTGGCTTTCTTGTAGCTGGTATGCGTTCAAAAGTAAGCCAAATGAACAGTGAAAGAAAGAGAGACAGTTTTGCGCTCTGACGCTAATGAATATTAGTGGCCGCCTCTTCCTGCAAAAGTGCTCATACTCGAACACTTCCAACTTCTTGGAAACACCGGCAAGTCAAAGCAACAGCTGCAAGAGCAGTTATCGTCTTGGCTGTCGTCGTTTATCATTGGCAATATGGCTTGGTAAGCGACGAGCTCGACTTGTCGCGCTTTATCTTTATCGCGCCCGACCAGTTAGATTGACTCAGCTGCTTGCATTAAAAACTCGCCTCTGCTCCTCCTCTCTTCTTCGCATCATCCTAACTCATCCTTTCGAATTTCGCTCAAGATGAATTTGCGCTCATATTTCAATGGGTATATAGTCTTGCGAGAGAAAATCGCCACCCCGTTATACCAATGACATCAGACGAGACTTGAATCAGGCACTAAGCTTTGAATTTGAATCCATGAGAAGCTGGCGATCAGACAGCTGTGCTCGTGACTCACTGTCGCTGTTAGGATACAACGACGATACGCTCGAAGGGATGAGTACAATCAGTCTTGGAACAAGCAGAGTTATCGCAACAAATCCCTACAAGGTATGAGTGACAACTGTGATAAGCTTATCTAAACTCCTGGACCCCTGGATAGTTGGGAGATTTTTCCAGTTTATTCCGAGAGTCGTCAATCAAGTTGTTTGTTACCAATTAGAAAAGTCTCCAAAAGATTTGTTAACTTGCTTTGTCTCGTTCAAGCTTGCTAGCTTGCTCGTCAAACTCGTTGGTTCTTTTCCGCTCGTGTCGTCACGCTCTTCTGATTCTTCAGCTTTTACCTGGAGATCAACAGACTTACTATTGGGCGAAATTTGTTGCAATCGATCCAAATTTATATATATACCGACGCCAGCGCGGAACTTCTTTAATGGCTGCTCATCCTGTTTGCTTGGTTTGGGCACCGATCTTTTCTTGCTTTCGATCTCTTTTTTCCGTTCTTCATCCAAAGCTGCCTCCACTTCCTCAAAGGGATCCACGTATTTGACAACTCGCAGAATCTTTACCTCTTTTTTTGGTCGATACTTTTTGTCAACCTCGACAGATTCGATCCTATCTAAAGTTTCATCACCACCAACTACGCGGCCAAAAATTGTGTGCTTACCGTCTAAGTGATCCCATGTTCCTCTGAGGGTGATGTAAAATTGCGATTTATTGCTCCCTGGGCCAGAATTCGCCATTGCCAGGACTCCACGACCTATGTGCTTGAGATCAGCATGAATTTCATCTTTGAATGGTTCCCCGAAAGCTGATTGACCGCCCGATCCTGAGCCGGTTGGATCTCCACCTTGGAGAATGAAATTTTTTACTAACCTATGGAAACAGGTATTGTCGTAGTAACCTTGCGACGCAAGTAATAGGAAGTTGTGGCAAGTTTTGGGCGTTCTATCACAGTAAAGCTCCAGGTTGATTGGCCCAAAGTTTGTCATTAATTGGATGTAGCCCTTCTTCTTGATTCTCGGATATAATATTTGTTCCTTGTCGAGAGTCGCAGCCCTCTGAGAGATCGCTACAGGCATCACAGTTGAAGTTACTGACCTGGAGAGCGTGCCATCCGAGTAAGTAGCACTGTTTATCTTATCTAACGGGACAACTTCTCTGCCAACGTCAGTTTGACCTACAATTCGGTTAAAAGTTTCGGCTATGGTATCGGCCTGGCGCTTATATTCCTCAAGCGACGCCTTAAGGATACTAGATTGCTCTATGTTCCGGATGTTACTCTCACCTGAGTCATCATCAATCCTGAGCTTGTGCTTTACGTAGTGAAAATCAGTTACATTCCACTTTTCATCGGCCCTTTCGGGGTCTTGGATCATGAGGATATCGTCCTTTTCGAAAGGTTCGTCAGTGAGCAGGTCGTTCAAGTTATTTGGTTTGAGATTCAGCTGCTGATAAGCCTCATATGAGTAGACGTGGCCGGTCTTTCTATTCGTAACAATCTTAGAATGTTGATTGAAAAGCTTGAACACAACAGGGCAGTGATAGTGACCCTCGTTATTTTTATGGAATTTCAGTTCTATTAGATTATGGGCCGTCACTACGCCACCTGTAATAGGGTGAATTTGAAACTTCTCAAGAAACTTTATGATCAAATCACATTCGAACACGTAACAGAATCCGTCATTGTCACTTAGACCCATCGGTTTTCCCGAAATTGTGTTCAACGATAAACAACATGAATCAAACTTCAGCCTTCGATGCAGTATGGACAGCTCAAGGTCTCGATTTGAGCCGATATGATGAGACGATAACTCTGCAACAGTCTTGTGCAGCTTGTCCTTTGAATGTTTGTTCTTTTTGCCCATCGTGCGTCGATATTTTATCAGTTCGATTGATCAAGCCCTCGATCCTTCTGAGGATAGAATGCCAAACTGAGGTTGAGGTTGTTCAGATATTGAACCGTCGGTGAGGACTGAAGTCATATGTTCAGGATTCTAGAGCGTATTTCTGGTATCTGTACCATTTTTCGACGTACAGCTGGTGCCGAAAATTCTGTCTCTTAATCACTTGGCTGGATCTTGCAAATATTCAGTTGGCCGAGTGACATGTTATGGATTCTGGTGAATAATACCCACGACCATGTCGTAATTCGTGTATTGTGCATTCACTCTGGGAAAGATTGCTCGTGGCGAAATTCGACCTTATTTATCCATCGAATCTTCGTTCAGAATCTCAAGTACGGACCTTGGTTTCCCTCGCAGAGAAACCATCGCGCAGCATGTGCGAGCCATGCGAATCGAGTTCGAGTCTGACAGTGACTCTCGCGAATCGTGGCCTCATTAGTATTTATTCTGGTTTTGAGTCTCGCGAGGATAATGTACAAACAAGGACTACTCATTAAATTCAGTCCGAAATACAGTCCATAACCAACGAAAATGGATATTCTAAGTATTAAGGAAAGACTGTCCGCACCGGGCCCACCAAATCCCGAGTATCTTAGGGAAGCAAGCAATCAAGTATCGAAGCACATATGCGACGGTGACCTCAAGATTATCGACCTAGTTCAAAGCCTGGATTCTGTTTTGACCAGTTGTGACCACGAGATCAGATCCAAAGGTGTTGAAATTCTCGTTCAAGTCATAACGTACCTTCCAAAAGACTCCCTATTTAAAGAAGAGATCGAGACATTATGCGAGTTTGTCTGCCTCAGACTGATTGATCACAAAAGTATGCAAAAATCAACCCTGAATTGTCTCTCATACTTCGTCGATTGTAAGAACAAGCCGCCACGATTTAACAAGACAGTTCTCGACTTCTTAAAGACCAAGATTAACGTGCAACAACTTGACGCCGATAATCGTGCTCTAGTGTATGAAATCATTCGGAAGATAATCATGGAAAGGAGGAGCAAGGCAAACTCTATCGACAGTGATCTAGTGTACTCTCTAGTCCATTTGATTGAGGGTGAGAGCAATCCAGCCAACCTTCTGTTATGCTTCAAATTAGTGTCATATGTTCTTAAGAACTTTGAGGATCTCGAGCCTTTTATCGACGACCTGTTCGATTGGATGTCCTCCTATTATCCGATTGACTATACGCCCCTAGGAGAAGACAACCCCAAATTTTCACATATAGAGCGATCAGACCTTGTCGAGGCTTTATACGAGTGCTTTTATGCAAACAAATCCAATGCCGACAATTTACAAACTCTTCTGCTAGAACATTTGGATTCCAATCGCTTATCATCCAAACTGGAGTCGCTCGAATGCTTGATCAAATGCTACCAAGAATTCCCCCTACTTAGTGTCAAGAAGTTTTCTACCAGCTTGTGGGCAACGGTTCGCATGGATTGCTTGAAGAAAATCTCTATGGTTGATGCAAAACTTTTATCTCTCAGTTGTCAAGCTCTAAGTGCCTTAACAACTAAATTGAGCGAGGATGACGAAACCTATTTCACCTTCATTACTGATATGTTTGAAGAATTAAATGTCGCGTTCATAAAACCTGAAATGGACATGTTTGAGCCCGCCGCTCGCCTGGTTTGTCACGCAGTGCAACCTAGGCTACTCGGTTTCAATTACATCCTCGCGAAACTGATGCCTATTGCTTTAAATGCAAGTTCGTGTGGAGAATTCAGGCCTTTCTCCGGATTAGCTTACATCTTCGAACAGATACATCAATTTCATCCAAAATCGTCTTTGAACTTAGAAACTGTTGAGCTTATAGATCGACTGGTACTTAGAATATTGGAACTTGTTGAGGTCGACTCGAGCAGTTTGCGTTTACTCAATGCTATTATTAGGTATAAGACAGATTTGAATAAAAAGGTATTCAGTGCAATCAATACAAGATACAACAAGAACGACCTGAGGAGATACATTTTGCTATGCATGCTGTCGATTCAGATACCCGACTTGTCTGCGGCTAGTGCTGAGAAGGATTTCGAATGGTTGATGCGCGAGGTGATCAGGTTATTGTGTGATCTGAAGGAAGAGGTAACCAATTCCGACATGAAGTCCAGTGAAGGTGCCATATATCTTTTATATAATTGCATCGATTGCTTAATTCAAAAAGACAACACTACCAACCTGGCCGGTCTCCTCGGGAGTCTCATCGATCTCAACTTATTTTTTGCCCAAGAGTCTAAGAAACTGAAAGTACGTAAAACTGCGTTAGCATGCCTGTTCAATATTGCAACATCTTTCAAACACTCGGAGCTGTTACCCCTAAGACAAACTGTGGTTCATAGGCTGAAACCGTGCTTGTCAGACAAAAAAAGGATTGTCCGACAAATTGCGGCTAGTGCTAGATTGAGATGGGTCCTGGTTGGTCAACCCATCGGCTCCTAGTCTAATAAAATTGGTCCAACCTGATCGGATTTCGAAGCTCAACTTATGCAGGCATTTATAACGCTTAGGAGATTATTATTTTCTAGGGCTGCTGCAACCCGTTCTTTGTCATGAAGTTGCTTGTTATAAGCTTCCTCGGCGTCATGGGTCCCCGAGGCAATCTTGACGTCTATCTTCAAGTTATCGGGTAAGGTTTGTAGAAGTTTGACTATGATTGAAAGACCGATTAAAGGCGCCATGCTGCAACGATTAATAGTAGGTGAGAACTCGACTGATATTACTCTGCTATCCAAATCTACAATAATCTGATCCTCCCTTACTACGTTCAGTTCCTCCAGAGTCAGGGGATGCTCTGGATCTTTAATGTCCCTGATGAGATCGAACACTTCTCGCGTATCAATGGGGTCCTCAATTTCATCACTAAAGTCTTCACTTGTGAGATCTCTTGCGCCCGTCTTGTTGAAGATCTGTGGAGCTGCATTATCTAGAACCATGGTGGCCAATAAGAGAGATAAAAATTTTAATGCTCATCAAGAGGGCAATACATGCTGTTGCTTTCTCAATTTGATCTAGAGATTTTTTATTTATCTCAAGTTGAAATCCTCCCTAGTGCAGCACCGATCGTGTGTGGACGCGTGCAACTTGCGAAGCCAACGATCATTTTGTGCCCAAGTCCCATGCAAATGCCGATCTAAACTGTAAAAGGTAAATCTAAACCCATTACACAATTAAACTCTACTTATGACGCTAAGGGGCTGGTTGACAGGGATCTAGTACTTTTTCGACGCCACTAATCCTCAGAACTTCTCGGTAGAAATACCAGTCTCTTCCGGCGATCATCTGTAAGGCATAAGTTCGAGTCTCATTGTCGTCGTGGCCACCCGCCGTCACTTTGAGTCGTTCCAATCTAGACTTCTCAACAAAGTCACCTGGCACAATCTTCTTCCCCGGCTTGCTCATCTTGTAATCACACAGTTTTCTCTTCTCGTCGTAGAATCCGAATTGAGTCGCAATGAATCGTCCAAAAAGTAGACGCTCATCCTCATCTTCATCTAACCATTCGGGGCATATGATATCGCACAGTTGTTTCACTGTAGAGGTGTTTGAGCCGGTTGCCTGATAGAGTTTCTTCAGAAGATTAACTAAGTGCACCTGCAAATGTGCTATAGCGGGCGCATAAGCTAGAACTAATAGTGGTTGTTCGGATAGGAGAGGTAAATATTTCAAGGCAGTCCAATGATTTCCGATAAGATGCTCGCGATACATTTTAAACACCAGCTTAAAGATGGGATCTTGGTTGCGTAGTTCAGATCTAGCTTGATACTCAGTTGATTTTGTGACGTGTCCGTGAAGGAAAGGTAAATTAACTATTAGATTGACTGCCTCAAATAAAGATCTATTTTGGCTGTCTGGAACATTCTCTTCGTATTGGACCAACAAAGAGCTAATACAATCTCGCAGAGACTTCATGGTAAGCTTCATTTCTCTTACAACATTCATTTCATAGTTATTCAGACCGCTAACTTGCCCCTCCAGTGATATGATAGGTTTTAAAAAGTTCATTTTGCAATAGTCTCTCACAGTGCATGTGAGTCTGTACATTGAATAGATCAAGAATCTAACACTTCCTTCAAGAACCTCAATGTATCTGCGGCCCTCGATTCTTTGAATTACCATGTCCTGGCGAACAGCTTTAAGTCTATCGAAAACAAAATCACATATGAACATCCAATCGTCTTCTTGGAAACAGATTGTAAGTAGTAGGTGACGTAGAGTGCGTTTCAGTACAGTCCACGGTCTGAGATCCTCGGTCCTTGTGAATTCTTGGCCACAGGAGCGTCTGAATTCTTTAATGGCTAGCTCAAAGTCTACCTTGGGCGGATACGAGGTGTCATTTAGTGTCTCGTATTTGCTCAACCTTCGGTTGAGTTCTCGCTCTTGCATCTCCGGGTAAGAACACATCCGTTGACATCTACCGACAGGAATCTGTAGTCCACCATATGGATCAGGCCTAAATCCTTCCTGTCCATAGAGTGCCTCAAAATCTTCCTCTAGATCTGGTTTGTACATGTTCGATTGCCGCAAAAAATGGAATTCTACTCTGTGGGCCGACCACGTGGGACTCCGAGGGTCATAGGGAGGTGCAAGTCTTGAGAGTAATCAGAATATCTTCGACGCGCCGGTGGCACAATGCCGCATTGTGATTCAAATTTCGTGGGTCAAAAAGTTTTTATGCATTTCGCGCACTTTGACCCTGCTACACGACTTTAGACCTCCTCCATAATTTGCCAATTTTAGGAATCTTCCTGGCAAATATAGACAAAAGTGTCCGTAATACTTTTTTCGGCTACTCCACGGAATACAAGTCTTATATAATGTTAGACTAGATGATGATTTGAGGCCCTGAGAGAATCCAACTGGACGAGAGTGTTCATTGAATACCCAAGCGAATGGTATTTGAATTCCTCATTTCGAGTGAATGCTCGAGAGTCGCAAGTTCAAAAAAAGCGCGACAGCTGCGCAAGAATTTTACAAGAAATTTAGAATTATATGATGGCCAATGGGGGGAGGGATAGGATGGAGTGCATTATATCAGGGTTTGCCCAGTAAAGTCATGGAAGCCAAGGCCAAGCAGTTGCATCGCACCAATCAAACTGGACACCATCTTCCTCTCTAGTCTTCTTCTTCTCTCGCTCTGGTTGCAACGCAGCGATTTTCATATCCCCATTTTCATATGACCGCCAGAGTGGACACCATAAGCTCCTCTTAGTGGTAGAGAACACCGCCAATAATTGTCTTTGCCGTCCACTGTTTGAGTTGCAACTGGAACAGTGGAAACATCGATCTAGGTATTTGCGAACAATGAATGCGAATCCATAGATTGTCACACAGAAAGAGCCACGATCATTACGATATATTCGCACAGCCTGTGTACAACAAACGCAATGTTTCTAAGCGAATTCCTAGTTTGACATCAATTTGAGTCAAACTGCCCACGGCATAATATCTATTATTAATTGACCACAAGCCCATCCACATATATTGAGTGCAAATTTTACCCAAACTGCTCAAGATTTTCAAACACCTGATTGCATCGGGAAGAATAAGAGCCGCATTTTCGGAGTCCAGGATTCGCAAAAAGTAAACATCTTTAAATACCCCAAGAGAAGCCTAAAACTCAGACAGCCTAAGAAATGATGGCAGACATTAGCGAGAGCCAGAAACAACATCTGGCGCAGGTCCAAACCCAACCTTCAACTCAACAACAATCACCACCACTGTCGCAACAACCTCAACACTCTCAACAAATTCTGGATACCAATAGTCAGTCTGCGCTCACTATTCGACTACTTATGCAAGGTAAAGAAGTTGGAAGCATAATTGGAAAGAAAGGTGATAATATTAAACGATTCCGTGAGATAAGTGGCGCTAAAATCAATGTCTCAGATAGCTCATGCCCTGATCGTATTGTCACGCTTGCTGGAACTCTAGATGAAGTTTACAATGCTTTCTCAATGATTTGTTCCAAGTTCGAAGAGCAAGTTTTGCAGGTAAATTCTAGCCCAAGCAGTCTCAATACAACCTCTGCATCGCCACTGTCAAACACAAGCGCAGGCAACAATCTGCTATTAGGAAATTCTGCAAACTCCGTCATAGATCCCTTATTTGGGCTCTCGTCTTCTAGTATTCTAAATGGGGCTCTAAATGAGAGCTCACTGGCTGCTGTCAAGAAGGAGGCTGATATGCTTACTATAAATAACAACAGCACAAACACAATCAACAACAATAACTTAAATGCACCAAACAACAATCTTACTCTGAATATCAAGAATAGCAACAATGGCAACACCAGTGCCTATTCTCCTTTAGTCACTTTGAGACTTATCATACCAGCGAGTCAGTGTGGATCCTTAATAGGGAGAGGTGGTGCTAAAATAAAAGAAATCAGAGAACTCACCGGCGCTGCAATACAGGTAGCTCCTGACGTATTGCCAAATTCTACGGAACGTGTGGTTACTATAAGCGGTAACGTTGAATCATTAAGAAGCTGCGCATATCAGATTTGCATGGTCATGGTTGAATCACCAGCTAAAGGATTCACGATACCTTATCGCCCGAAGCCAGCCCTCAATCCCATGTTGCTAGCCGCTGCCACCGCCGGTCAGGCAGCCGCAGCATACAACTTACCAGGACAGTTCGCCCTTCAAACACACCCCGATGTCAGTAGATTGTTTGTTGCCAACAATCCTCTAGCAGCTGCTTTCAATCCTGCAGCTGCCAATCTCAGAGCTGCGGCCGCAACCGGACAAGCTGCGGCTGCTTTGTCTACGGTTGGATCACAATCAATTAGTAGTCATGAAATGGTAATTCCAAACGGTCTTATTGGGTGTGTTATAGGGAAGGGAGGCTCAAAAATCAATGAAATCCGACAGCTATCAGGAGCGACCATAAAGATTTCTAATTCAGATGAGGGGTCAAAGCATAGGACGGTGACCATTAATGGTGCTCCTGAAGCCATTAATCTGGCTCAGTACCTCATCACTGCTAGGTAAGTTGCTCGAAAGTCTACTTCCGTTCGCTGTCAGTGGTTCAAAACGATTACCGATTTCGGTCGAGAAAATTTTCACACAAGAGAATCACCCTCCCCGAGATTCAAAATCAGATACAATTCTACTCTTCCCCAGTTACAACGTCAGTCCTCGAATCATCCTAACCGCTTTCCTAAATGTACCTCTCCCTATAACACCAAACATCAACGCCACTCATCCGATTTCCATTTCGACAATATCACGATCTCCTATCTCTACTAACTCTTTGAATGCTCATAAATACAACTCCGAAACTGCGCACAACATCCCCATTACCCAATCACTACTCATCACCGCGATCCACAAATACTACACTCCGCCACCTTGTCACCCACCTGTAGTTGCAATGGCCACCAAACCTCCCTGCTCGAGAATATCACTAAGTCCTCGGTCGCCAACAAATCGGCGCGTAAATTTACGCCCTACTGATTTATGGCGCGTTCAGCGAATTCAGTCCAATGAACCGAAGGGCACTGCAATGACAACCTTGATTCACCAATGCAATGATGCATAATATACGTTTAGACTACTTTCTCTGACCGCCAATTTGGCATGTCTTAGTGAACTGTATCCTAGAAAGCCGATTCATAATTTTAGCATGACAACTTGATTGAAAAGAGTTAATATAAGTGTTTGATGTCCTCACCCCCTCCCCCGTCCTCTCATGGCGACCAGAGAACGATAGCGAGTACTATTGGATATTTTCGAAAAACGTATTGAGGGAGTCGAACTTAGACAACCAAGATTTACGAGTAACCACGAGATGATTAGCGAAGTTTCTACTTTGAGACAGTTTGTTCACAAATAACCTTGAATCACGATCATCATAGGGGGCGCAAGGCCGATATCTAGATATGTTCCTTAAGCTAAACTTAGACCAACTCACTACCCTGATTCCTCGACCTGTCTCTATATCCATGACGAATAGTTGGACCTTAAGTTTGATTATCTAACCATGATAGCGTTTTCTGTACTGAAACATCTGCATTACACATTAAATCTCTCGAACACTGTCAACCCTTCCCTTTCGAATATTTCTAACGAACTCTTGCAACGTGTTTAATCCTATAACTAAATATCTAACAGTGTATCTACCTGAACCAACGTCAGTCTATATCAATGGACGAACTGAACAATAGGCAATCGGAAACCCGTGATTTATGAATTATGATATAATAATAATGTCTGTTCTGCCGGTGATTTTTAGACGACAAGACTATCACACCCCACTCTCACAAGCATAATCATTATTCCCTCAAATTAACTTATTCCCTCAAACAAAAACAGTGCAATGATTCATCCTGTAATATGCCAGAGGATATCAATTGAAAGTTAGACCTTACTTAAATAACAAAATCTCATGCATACATTCCGTTATCATAAGGAACCCGGTCCGAGAATCCAAAAACAGATATATAAATCTGAGACCAATTTCTGCGTCATACCAAACAAAGTGTCTCTTTGCCTCCCCCCCACAAAAAAATCAAGCGTTCAATCCTATCGAGTTCTGTCAATCTTGAACGACAACAGATTTCGTAATCTGGTCACCTGCGTTCAAATTGCCGGCTCAGTAAGCAAGTAAGATCTATCATCTCTCTCCTCCTGCCTTGCTGTCTACTGGCAGAATTCTGACTCGTCATCACGGTTCTCTGGAGACCTTTTGATGGTGATGTGCACTCTAAAATGGTCGAGCTCTGATAAGGATTGAGTATCAACCTCTCTAGACTAGCAGCCTCTGATGTTAGCTCCGGAACGTCCGAGTCCATTGTTGAAGGTCGCACAGTCCTGCAGAATTCAACCCGTCGTAGTTACATGTACCATGTAGAAATCTTTGCACCTGAGCCTATCTCAACCAGCTGAAATAGGAACATCGAGATAGAACTGTTTGGGCCGGTGTTTAGCCTACCTCTCTTTCTTACGCATTATAGAAGAGAACTTCTGGTCGCTGGTTTCGGTTCTCAGTTGCGTTGACAGTGGTGGTGAGGGGGGATAAAGGATAATGATAGCGATGTCAGCTGATCTAATGTTTTCTGCAGGGATTAAGGCTACCAGCAGCGGGGTCCAATTTTTCCGTGAGCGGAGCTATGAGCAAACTTTGCCGCGTTTTACACCACATTGTTGATGCTTTTGGCGCGCGAAACACTATCGTGTTCAACCAGTGTATCCCAATGCGTTCAGATCCAAATTTTGGGTCTATCCTGATAGTCAACAAAAGTATATGAATGATCTGAGGCTTTAAGAAGAACCACGACAAGCCGTTTTATTCATCATGGCTTTCGTGGTTGGCGAATTTAGCCAGAAGGAAAATTCAAACCCTTCAAGAGACATGACCTCGACCCAGCTCAAGCGATTTCTAGACGATGATACATTTGACTCTTTTGACGACTTCAAGGACCCTTTGCCAGAACTTACCGAAAAGTCTGAAACATCTCCTCTCCCTTCACCCGACAAGTTCTCACCAGTCCCGAGCCTGAAAGGCCAGCCAGACAGTGTTTCACCCACCAAAATAGCAAACCCAGACCTTATCGCCAAAGATGGAGACGCCATCCGAAGTCTGCTCGATGAGCTTGAAGATAGTATGGACGATGTGGGACAGATCAAAAGAAAGTACATGCCCAGAATCATGCCAGATGACGAGGAGTTCAATTCGTCCCAAGTGCCGGTCGATACAGTCACCAAACGTGAAGTACAGGAACTCATCGAATCCATCCCAAAACCTATGATCCAGAAGCCATTCCAGCCCGGTTCGTCTCCTAACGATGAAGACAACCGATTCTTATGCTGGAATAGTACTGGAATCATCCGAGCACAATACGCAGTGGAAGATCAAAGCATCGATGTTATGTTCCACGATACAGAGAAGCATTCCTCCGTCAATTTCAAGAACGAGCCGAATTATACCTTTGGTTCGTTATCAGACGATGTGATTGTTGTTGGATCTAATGGTAAATATGGAACTGGACCCTCCTCTATTCACGGAATCAATTTGCTCGAAATAAACCGAGACCAGAGGGAATGGGAGGTCGAGCTGCCTCATGTAGAAATTATCGAGGGATTGGCCGCCGGACTTGGATTTGTTGCCGTCGCCACTGATCAGAAAAATTTGAGATTCTTCACTAATGGTGGTATGCAATCTTATATTTTGACTTTGCCTGGCCAAGTAGTCTGCATGACAGCCTATGAGCGACAACTTCTACTCGTATACCACAACGGTGCCGGACATTCGGACGATCAAAATCTCAGCATGTTCGTTTACTTCGTTGACTTATTCAACAACACAATCCGCCAAACTTTATCCAATGTTCCAGTATCCCTCAGCAAACGATCGCCTTTGGCTTGGATAGGATTCTCAGACGAAGGAATCCCATGCTCTTATGACTACAGTGGTATGTTGAGGATGTACAGGCATGAGCTTGGCCAATCATGGATACCCTTGTTAGACTTAAGGGAGCTCACATCTAGCGCTTTGGATCATCACTTTGTGGTCGGGGTCAGCGAGATGAGTCAAGCTGTTCGAGCAGTCAAATGTAAACGATCCAGGTATCCAGATTTTGGTACCGAGACCGCAGAGGTATTTAGCTTCAGCTTACCGCTCTGCGATATGGATACAGACAAGGGCAAGTTGGAGGAAGAGCACGTCCGCCTACGTTTGGCCGAGTTGTCTTATAAACGACTCACCCAAATTGAGAGTATCAGCTCACTGGCTGAATCGGCCAACGACGCTAATGATAAGTTATTAGTCAACACAATTCTCCGCTTGTTTGCAATTTACTTGAGAGAGGATAAGGAGGAACTCGCAAGAAGTTTAGTCTATATGATACCGAGGGAGCACATGAGCAAACTACCTGAGTTTGCTTGGAAGACAAATCGCCGTCAGTATTTCATCGAGTCACTTAATAGGGCCATAGAAGAACGCGAACAGTTAGATCAGATCCACAGGGATGATGACGTGTTGAGTGTTTCTTCCGTTACAAGTCATCGCAGTTTTGGCAAAGATCTCCAGAGGGAACTAAGGAAAAGTCCGCACGAACCAACCAAGCTCAAACCTATCCCTCTCGACAAGCTCATGACAAACACTCGTGCTTTGGACGAAAATACTAAACAGCTGCACACAGTTGACGATCAATCTGATGACGATGATGAAAGGAACCTCAAGCTGACGAAACGTACAAAATCCGTCAGCTACAATCTATTCTCGAAGAAGAGACCAAAGCACAGTTAACTGTAATATAAGGATAAGCGAACTTCCTCTCGCATGTCTAGTATATCAACAAATGAGGTCAATAACACGTTAAAATAAAGATGAGGCTCATGGCGCTAGTTCCATGATATGCTAGCTAGAACTCCCAGATTTTCGATCTCTAATCCACACCGAAAAAGCTATCATTCTGATGTTATCTGTGATTCAGCTGTTTGATCACGCGTAAGTGTTGGACCTGCATTGAAGCTGAAATACGTCGCCCGATCCAGAGGATAGAACAGAGTATGAACCAGCCAAGCGTGTGGAGAGAAAATGATTAACTTATATATATATATATATCTTTATTTAACTTTATATGTGCTTGATTTGTCTTGGTGCTAGTAGTAACATAATTAGAGTGTCTAATATATATGTATGTGTTTGTGTATGTATAATGCGGTGCACACTATCCTAAGATCTACTTCCGTTTTATGGATGCGCGCTTGCGGTTGGTCAGAGTATGCTACCCGGTCCTATTGGTTGGCGTTTTATCTTTGATTTTTTGGAATTCAGGACCTTATACATTTATATTTGCAGCTACGTACGGACATATACAAGTTGTACACGTTACGTTCAACATTGGTTCGGACCAGATTTGGATGTGTCTCACAAAGAGAAATATTGAACTAGCAAAAGCTGTGCTAGTGTGATCTACCCGATGAATTGATTAATCGTGGGTATTCGCACTAACAATTGTAGATAGGTCGATCGGATCCATCGAGTCCAGACAAGAGCTGATTGAATTCCCAATCTTTCTATCGTCTGAACGCTGCTGGTCAACTGAATGTGGTATTCTAGCCATCGAGCTCGGTGGTAGGCGTCCCAATCGGCGATCCCTAGCTCTTGTATTTTGGAACCAAACTTGCACCACTCTCGGTGGATAATCAACCCGATTCGCCAGTTCAATTATCTCACGCTTGCTCGGCTTTGGATTCAACTCGTATTCTGTTTTCAGTATTCGGACTGTATCGTCGCTAAGCACTGACCTGAATCTGGCCCGCTTGTTGGCGTTAGTTTGTTCACCTTGCATACTCTCATCAGTAGTGAAACGTTCGCTTGAATCACCATTTATAATGCCGTTTGTCGAGTATTGGGGTGTTCGATTGTTGTTAGCACGAGCATCAAACGTTGTCGGATCTTGTATTTCTTCGTGATTGAGCAAACGATTAAGACCACTATTCATGAGATCGTCATCGTCGTCTGAACTCGGGTCGCTTCTGTAGTCACCATTCTGACAATCATTATGGATGCTATTCAGATTGTTCTGAGCCTCACACATGATCTGTCCATCAGAGGTAGCGAAGAAGTTCAATTTGTTTGAAGTTTGACCTTCGGCTTGTTGACCAGAAAAGTTGGAAGGTAACAAGTTTGGCACTCTACCGGTGGCAGAATTTGCAGCCGCTGAGGCAGCAGCAGCTGCAGCAGCTATAAGCGAGGCTTGCGTTGTGAGACAATGAGATGGCGTAGAATTGTTGATAGCTTGTTGTTGGTGGTTAGGTTGGCCAAGCATTCCTTGGCTTGCCAGTTGCATTAGAGGATTTTGAGCAAGTGTTGCAGCAAAGAACGGATTCATAGGATAATTTTTCATAATATTGGTGAGTAGGTTTCCTAGCGAACCAGGATCAGTCTCATAGGGGCTGGCAAAGTTGGAATTGTGCGAAGAATTGTCAATCAAATTTGTGCACAAATTAACGTTAGATGAACCAGTGGCATTGTAAATTGGTCCACTATCTATCGATGACTGAGCCAATATTCTCGGTGGAGGTGGCGGCTGCTTATAGCTCGCTTGCTGACTACTGTTGGTGTGATTGCCCGATGCATTAACAATAGGACTAGACAGTCGATTGAGTTGAGCTCTTTTGCTGTGCTTAGTTGAATTAGCTAGTGACGAATTGCTGCTATCAGTCCTGCCCATCGTTGAATGTCTTTCAGATGGTCTAGAACCTAGCACTGAGGAACTCGGAACATTTGAATCGTTTTTAGGGCTTGGCAAGTTAAGGTCGGTTGCGTCTTGGCCCATGAACGCTTGCTTGACGCGGACAGGTTGGCATTTTTTGCTGTTAGACATATGATTAGCGTACTCTCCCGCGCTAGAGAACCTTTTGCCGCAGGCTGCGCAACTATGCTCAATGATATTCCTCCCATTAAGCTTCTCGTTTGGCAAACTCGGTGCAATTCCCCCCTTGCGCACCTTCAGATTCATGATGAGACATTTCTTGCTCGTCATGTGGGACGAATATGAACCAGAATGCGAAAAACGTTTACCACAATTCAAACATTCAAAGGGTTTCTCTCCACTATGAATGCGGATATGTTCCTTCAGATGATGTTTGAACTTGAACGCCTTTCCACACTCGTCGCACTTGAATCGTCTTAAAATTTGGTCATCCAATTGTTGTTGATCCCGAATACTCAGCTTGGTCACCGGTGGAACCGATCCATTGAGGCCCCTTGAGCCCGGATTTGCCAATGGTGAGCCGCTGACTTTGAAGGGCGACTGCGCCGCTCGCATAAGTCCTTTGTTGTCTTGGCCGCATATAGGCATGTTTGGAACAGGTAGAGGATCGACAATCTGTTGCCGCTCGCAAGACCTTGTTTGATCTGTGTTCGTGATCAGTTTGTTCGACTCTACTGCTGCCTGCGCCACTGCTGCCATGAAAGCGTTCCTCATTTGCGAGTCACCTGTCTGATTGATAGTCAACGAATCCTCGAGCAACTGAAGTTTGCCCTCAAACCCAATGTTATCTTTGAGATTGTTTTTCTCATCCACCAAATCAGCCATCATTGCATTGTGAGGTATCAACACCCTGTCTGTGGAAATAGTATTAGTGTTGATTGAATTTTGGTTGTGTGGGGAATCACATCGCCCATCCGAACTAGCTCGCTCGTCCCCATCGGCACTAGCGAATATGCAATTTTCGCGCTCAACACCAGCTACCTCGTCAGCATGCGCGTCTTCCAGGCTAAAAGTGCATTGGGCGAAGTTTTCGGACTTGCCTCCACTGGACCCAGTGCTAGCTGGCCCATGGTTTCTCGTGGCCGCCAACTCTACCGCCGCTTTCAGCTCCTCCTCCTCCTCTTCGTAGCCGTCCCGCTCCTCGTACCCGTTTTCGTGATCCTCAATGCAATCCCACTGGTCCGATACCGTTGCCTCCTCCTCCTCCTCCTGTTCCTCATCTAGCTTCGGGATTGCGCCTGCCAGGGAGGTAGAGTATTGGCCCGCGGGAGACACACCGGCGCAAGTGGCAAATTCTGTGTCCGAGGCTTCGGCTTCATCGAATTGTTGCGTCGAACAGTTGTTGGCGTCGAATTTGCGGTGAAAGTGGGGGAGGAAGAGATGCTAAAGTTAGGTTTTATTTCCCCCACGCTTGCATCGTGTTTCGATGCGCGCATACGCGTGTGCTTGCTTCCAAGAATATAGAAAATAAAGCTCGCATCCCATGGTTTAACGCTATTCGATTCAACTGGCCGCAAGGATCAGGTGCTCAAGGGTAGGGATGTCCCGCAAATGGGGGGCCAATTTAGTCCCCAGGATATCGCATTGCGTTGGAGCTTGTCAATTTCGGCCACTAATGGTGATTGATTGTTCAAATTGCGCAACCCTTTACTCGAGATGAGAGGATGCGATAGAAAATATGGCCCAACTGAACGAGTCCATTCGATACACTATTTTGCAATCTCTTTGCACAATTAGGAAGAGAAAAAACAGACCCAAGCTCAACAAGATTACCCAGAGGGGATGCAAATCGTTTTTAACTACATGAGACTGCGGTCGGGATCTTTTGAGCGGCTTTTACTGGTAGAGTCTTCTTGCATAAGCTAGACCTGAACTCAGCGTAATTGCTTTCTCAACGGCACTCGGCTCTCGCCAGAAACAAAACGGCTCCCACAGTAAGATGATATAGCTGGACGCTTTGGGATCTTTACCGCAAAAAGACCTCATGGATTAACGGTGACTGGTAACGGAGAGAAAATTGGATCCTATGAGTCCACTATTCGATCATTAAGTCGGAACGAAAGTCGTCTACTTGGAAGCACTTAGGTGAAGAGAGCGGCAAAAGGAATGGGGACTGAGGGATGCTCTAGATTGTGTGCCTGGATCAAGCGTTAAATTGACAACTGAGATGTGATGACGAGCAAACCCAACTACGAGCCCAGAATGCAAGCGAGCAGGCGGGTGGATGGAAGGCACACGGCCAGCGGGATGATCTAACCATAACTGATGATCGATGGCCGGATTAATAAAGTCACCACGCTGTTAGACTCAATGCGCAAACTGCCGCCACCAAACTGGTCACTCGCTCTGAGGTCTCTCATGCCTCTAGGCTCGCTCGATTAAGATACGTTTGCGTTCAATCTAGGCAGACTCTACTTCTTGATTGCAGGATCTAGCACTGAGCCAGGAGAGAGAAGATTCGCATCATGCGCTCAAACTAGAGTTTCTGACGTTAGGTTTACGCAAGCAACGTTGCGTTTAAGGGACACGCCATTTGCGCACATCTAGACTGGTACTAATCACGCGCAACCCAGCCCGTCCAACCAACCAAACCAATTCATCTTCAGTCATGTCCAAGTATGGCTGGAGTTGTCGGCGCACACAGAGCGGTAGAATCATTATCACTGGTGGAACCAATTTAGGTGCTGCACTCTAGCGGTGAGAGTAACTTGAAACATTCATACTAGATGGCTAACTCTAGCTAGGACAATGGTCAGGCAAAGCGGCATTTCAGGCCAATTATATGCCTAGTTACGTAATACTAAACAAACTAAAATCCACAGAAAGGCAATTCGGGTGAGCAGCGCGATGATTCTCCTCTCGCCTGATTTAGAACTAAGTGCTCTACAGTTCCTGGAATGGGTCGACTGTTTGTTTGATTAGTTTTTGGAATATCTCTCTCACTCTCTCGCTGGTCTCCGGTGAGAATCGGCCTGAGCTCAACTATCGGCTCACATGGAGGACAACAGCCTCCTCGAAACAGGATACTCTCGCGGGCTTGTCAGGCAAGAATCTAGTATACCTTCATAGGAAATATACGAGCCTCGAAGTCCCTTGCTGGAGTTTAACAGTTGAAATATAAAGCTCCATGCCGACGACGCAACTAGCCAACAATTTAACCTCAACCAATGGGCCGCAATCCAAGATTAATAGAATTTACGTTTGTCTAGCAGGACTGTGGGTTGAAATTGGTGCTAACGTTTGCAACAATGGTAATTGTTCTCATTCCCCAATATTCAAATGTGCGGATAAAAGTAAATCAAATTACCAATGCAACGATGGAGGGACATGTAAGGCCCAATTGGCGGAGTGCAAGGCGCCACAGCGAAAGGGAAGCCACGATAGAGAGTCAGCAGTGGAACTCTCTATTAGTTTCGGCGAGAGTTAGCAAGTTGACCACTGTTATTGTTGGTCATGCAAGTCCACGAGCTTATCTCACCGCAAAAGGTAAACAATGTCCTGCTAGCTGATGTCAAATCTGTTGAGTGAAGTCATTATGCAATGTTTGTGGTAGGAGAGTTGAGCAAATTTAGCTGGAGCCCACGGCTCGCATTGCGAGTTGCCTCTGTGTAACCCAAACTCCCTAAATGCAATCACTCAGGCTCGGCTAATGCTTCCAGCCTTCATTCGAAATGGTAGAGCCTAAATGTAAATTGGATTCAACCGGCCGCCCTATGCGCCACGGTGAGACTTTGAGCCCGATACCGATGCCATTAAAGGCGTCACATGTCTTCCTGAAATTTGGCTGCCTACCATGCCAATCAGTCATCCACTACGGCCGCACAAGTGCAGTCACCTTTATTCCTTCGACTGAAGGCTGCTTATAACCATAAATTGTCGGCCTGAGCGCGCCCACTTGGGCCCTCAGGTCTCAAGTGAGCACTGCAACCGTTTCGTCCATGACGAATCAATCAACTTTAGCACCTGGCTTCCCTGCAAACGAGCGGATGGTGTAATATGATAGACTTGCGGGCACCTTTCATGCCCCGGCCTCCCTTCAAATATGCAAATCAATTTCGTTTACAGCCCTGAGCCAAAGGGGCTCTTACCACTCTTCTCCTCCCGCCTGAGTTCACAAACATACACACACTATTCGGCTAGTTAAACACTAGAACAGCCTATGGTTATATGATGCAACGAAAGAGCGGGTCAAGTATTACAAAATCGCCTAATGAATGGTGGCGATCGGCTGGAGGTGTGCGACGGTCTTTGCCCGGTAATCAATATCTAATTCATGAATCCGTAGATTGGGTATCGTACGCCAAAGGTTAAGGCGTAAATGGGCGGATGCCTTGGCTCGGTTGGCACACATGTTGTTGGATCATGATCATATTAATATGACCACACGATCATAATCATTATTGCCGAGCACGTAGGCCCAGTTTCCTGTGGGCCGATTTGAGTGTACGTGCCGGGCTGTGGCCACGTAAGCAGATCCTACACTACGATTGGCGGGTGGCCAATGGTCAAAATTGGTCATAGAGGAGAGATGTTGTGCTCCTGTGTGACTCACTGAGGTGGATAGTCCAGTTTAGGGGACGAAAGTCGTCCGCTAGCTTTTGGCGCATCAAATCCGAGAGGAAGCGATGAGAGGCAAGGCAAGGGCGTGAAAGTGTCCACATAAGCCAGGGGGCCGCCAAGTGGTGACAAGCGTGAGGAGTAAATTTATTCGCTCAAGCGTTTAGGTATGGAATGGATGCCTCTCAATTTTTCAAAGCAGTTGTGGTGGTCAATATTTGATTATATAATCTTGAAAGATCAACCGATCGGTTATTGGATGACTATGATTGTGGAGGCGCAAAACCTTTGGGAGGAAATAAAGAGGAGCTGGGACCGCTAGTTCCGGCCACCTATCACTGGACTCGGTTATTTACAATCTGCAAGGGGATACACTTCGCAATTGGTAGACGTAGAGACTCAGATATCAGGCATTACATTATCAGTTTTGGCGAAATTGCTTCGCACGACCCTCTGGACGGCCGAATGGTGTTCATGAAATTGTGTATAATATGACCATAAAGAGCTAGGTCCTGATGGCTAAAAATGCCAAACCCCCCGCTCTCGCCCTTTCTATCTGTCATGGTTTTATGAATCATGAGTGAATAAGACTTGCCGACTGGGGACAAGCCAAACGATTCAGAAAGATTTGGGCGGGGGGGGGGGGGTATTCCTGGTGCAGGCTATGCACTACCAAGTTTGGCTCCAGGATTGGACCATACAATGTGCAAAACCTCTCTTTCAGACTGAAAGCCCCTCTGCACGAAAACCTTTTGAACGGAACCAATTTTTGGCCGAGAGGCCTAGATAAAAGTTAATCCAAGCGATTAATGCCGGTCGCCTTAATAACTATATATAAATGTCTGTGTATATGGTTGAGTGTAGAATTGCGGTTCAATTGGAAGCCTCTGCCATTGGCTTGGGTGCCAGCCCTCAAGTCAAGTGCATCTTGGCAAGCGGAGGCTAAATCAGGGTATTGGTGAGCAGGCGGAAGATGAGTTATGGTGCCAGAGGGAATCGAGAGCAAGCGTTCGAAGAGGAGATAGGATTTTACAGCGGCAGTTTCTGGGAACTAAGCTAGCTGTTATTTGTCTAAGCGAGCGACAATTTGTTGAAGAATTTCCGTCGAAAAATTGGATCCAGTCCAAGTTTAATAGGTATCATTTGGTCTGTTAGCGGCGCGATAGTGTGAGAAAGCGCAGAAGTGTCGCCTCTCCGCAAGGCTAAGGTAACAATTACACGCCTAGTTTGTGCTCGGCGGTCTTGGAGCATTTAGGCCCAGAATTATGAGATTTGCGGCCACAACGCGTAACGGGGCTTGCGATGCGCGTGTGAACTATGGCAAACGGGGAAGAGGGGGGCGGCGAGGGGAGCCGCAAACAAGGTCGGCCGGGCGCTCGGTGAAAAGTCAATGAAAGACTAGCGGACTGGCTTCAAAAGTTGGAGAGCCCCTTCGGAAGCGCGCGATTGTGAACCTCAAAGTCGGGGGGGGGGGATCAGGCTCATTGCCTTTCCACTTGGCGAGCATGATAAGAGAATGATAACGGAGATAAGTGGCCGCCAAGTCAGAGGGAACTGGCGGAATGAGAATCAGGACCAGAATGCGTCCTTCGGATGGAAGCGCGCAAGGAGCACCGAAGACACTGGAGGGAGGAGGACAGTTTTGGGACTTTTTGGCGCCCGAGTAAACAGATATGAAAATAGGCAATTTTCAACGCCCATCGTTTGCACGTGCTCCCCGTTTGAACAATCAACATCGGAAGGATGGCAAAAATCGCCCATCACCTTGGCTGGCCGGACTCGCTCAGAGGTAACTTTGGTCTGGGGGCCCGTGAGCGGCTTCCCTGGTTGGCTTGGCTGCAAGTTTTAGGGGGGCGCGTTTTCGTTGGTTTTGGTGGAATTGACATCGAGTTACTCCCATTTATATCGGTTCAATTGGCGCAGAAATTACTCCCGGCAAGCTGAAGGGGAGGTGGAGAGGAACGAAGAGTACACATCAGCTGGCCGCACGAGATTGGACAAGCGCGAGCTGACCATCTCGGCCGAGATGGTCGGGCGAGATATGGGGCCCAAAAGGCAAGGTAGCGTTGTAATTTATGGCAATGGTGTTGGTTTTAGCAAACAAACACCATCGAGCAGACCGACTTGTGTGCGCTTATATGTTCGACTGGGCGAGTATGGCTCATGTTTAGCCCTCTTGGTGGGCGGAACTTGGAAGTGGCAGCCCTGTCGGCCGAATCGAGCCGATGCTGCTAGTGTCATGCACAGCGCCTTGCTTTGGTGATTATGACAAATGGGCGCCCGATGCAGCCAATTAATTAGCGCCCCAGTTGCCGCCCAGTCTCGTCCAAAGCGCAAAAGGTGGCCCATTTCAAGCAGCCCTCGAAGCGCTGGCGCCGAGCCGAGCGCCAGCTGACCGGCGGCGCCAGATGGCGGCCAGGCGAGGCCAATATCCGGTCACCAGCGGCGCCTCCTATGACGACTGCTAGCGGCTTATGACGTTTTAAAGTTAAAGCGACTCTTGGCCGAGTCCGCCTGACGTTGCCTGAAATTGGTGGACAGAAATTGAATTTGGAAAGTGGAAGTGTTGACACTGTTGTCGGTGCGGCCCAAGTTCGAATTGGCGGACCCCGTCGGCGGGCCACCGATGGCCGGTCAAGCTGAGAGCAAACAGGTCGAAATAGGTTGGTCACGGGTGGTGTCAATTTTTCGACTTTTGTCTGTCGGCGAGATTTGTTGTTCAACGCAGCGCTGAAGTATTCCCTTGACTTTCAGGAGTAGCTGGCGAGGATATCACGCTCCATTTTGTCACATAGAGCGAGAAAGATACGAGGCCGAGCCTCGCCTTGGCCAGCTTGTAATCAAATTTTGAAACTTTCACACTCAATTGGGCCGCCCATCGGAAGTTGGCGCCAGGAGAGCGGCGAGAGGGCGAGTTTTGTCGCCCCAGCTAGGAGGGGGGGGGGGATTTTTCTCCATCTATCCGGTTGCGCTGGCTGCGAGCGCGCGCGAACACTTGGAGCGGAAGTGGCGCAACTCGCGCGCACCTTGAGCCCCTCGTTCTGGCCAGTTTGAATGATTAATGCCGGCCAAGTGGGCAGCCGGAGCCAGTTGGTGGCTGGTGGGCGGGGGAGGGAGGAGCGAGCTAGCAGAGAGCTTAGGGTGGATTTTGGATGTGAGGACGGGCGAGCGGGCAGACGTGCGAATGGTTGAAGGGGGAAGGGCCATTGCAAACACTTGCGCCCTCGGCCAGCGTGCATATAAACCTGGCACAAGCTGTGATTTATAGCCGCCCGATTGCGAACATAAAACTCTCAGCACTTTTCACCTTTGTTAACCGGGATCTCTCGCACTCTCTCTACTTGGGGCCGCTTGAAATGCCCGCAGCCGGAGACGCCGACAAACTGACTGGGCGAGCTGAAGTCTGGCAGCTCCAAACAAACAAGTGAAGGCGAAGAGGAGAGTTTGATAATAGGTGTAATTATAAGTCTTTCTCGGCCAACTCGGGGGGCCATTTGAATTTAGGCACAACATTAACTCTAGCCCATTACACAAGAAATTGATAACATTTAATAGGGCGCGCGCAAGCGAGCACCGATGACCTAGCGGGCTGAGCCTCAGGCAGCGGTAGGTTGGCGGCCGAGAAAGCTCAGCCCTCCTCTCTCTTCCTCTCTCCTCCTCTCTGGCCGCCCGAACCCTCCTGGCTGCATAGTAATTCGCCCGCAAGCCGTCAGGAGAGAAGCCGGAAGGGAGGAGGACAATCGATCATAGTGTTTTGCAAGCTCCTCTTCCTGGCGGGGGCCAAATTTGGACGCCGCTCTTGTGCGGCCCGAATATTAATTGATATAAATTAGACGCCCGCTTGGCCTCTTTGCATTGGACCAATGGGGGCGAGGCGATGATGGAAGGAGGGCGCCGTTTAATTGCTGGCCGAGCGGCCGAGATGGACGAGTTCACGTGGGCCATGTTTGTTCGCGCTTCTGGCGGCGCCACTAAGCAGGCTCATCACGTAGGTGTGCGGCTTGCGCGCACCAAGCGCGCCTGGCCCGCCGCCGCCAGGTGGAGCGGCGGCCGCTGTTGGCGAGACGCGCGCACTTGGGCCGGCCAACCGAGCGCGGCGCCCTTATAGACAGTACCTTTGCCATGGACAACAAAGACTCGCTCTGCGCGCTAACAAAGGTAACAGGGTTGCTATAGGACTGGCGCCGAGGTGCGGCCGCCCACTCGCTCGCTCGCTCGCCAGATTTATAGGCCGAAATTGGCGGACTCCATCGATTTATGCCAATGAATTGGTTGTTGCAGTAACCTTTTCTCTCGCTCCCTTCGGCCTTCCGGTGCGCGCGCCGCCAGCGAGACACCGACCGGCGCCCGTCTGGCCGCCAACTTCCACGGGCGCCACTCTGGCCAAACCGGGCGCCTAATTGAAGTTTCCAAAACTCGCGATATCTGCTAATTGAACTCTTGCAGCGCCAGCGGCCCGAGGATGCGCGAATCCTATATTTAGTGATCCGAGCAAACGGGATTTTGAGCAATTAATGGGCCAGTTTGAGTAACAAGAGCCGCTCTATGGCTTTCAGTGAGCGAGAGAAGCGAGAACGGAGAAGCGAGTTTGCGAGATGGAGAGACAATAATTGATTTTTGAACCCTCTCCCCCTTCCGGTGGCCACTCATCCCTTGGCCGGCGCCGGCAGGGAGCCGGCTAATCGAGCGAAAGATGCCACCAGGATCCATTCTCTTCACACCCGAGCCAGCCCGCTCAGTCCATCAATCAAGAGCCGGAAGGGGGAGGCTTCCGCGCTTCATTAGTGGTTAAAGCGGGCCCGCCTTAGGTGAGCGCTCGAGCCGGGGCGACAAAAGCTCGCCGGGCTAAAGCGAGGGGCCATTTGAGCGGCTAGGAGCGCCCGCGAGCAACCTCTTGATTAAAAGCCAATCACGTAACGCGCAAGACGAACAAACACGCCCGCGCACCGGCTCACCTTGGACTCGGACGGCCCAAGGTGACAGCAATCGCTCGCGGGTTGGTTTGGTTGGCTCGAGTGGGCGCTGAATTAATATGCAAAGCTTCACGCTGTCTGGCCGGCCTGGAGCTCCATTGGCCGGCGCGCCGACTAGCAAGCCGGCAAACGGGCGAGCGTCCGAGAGAATGGGGACGGCCGTGGAGGATGGCCGCTGCCTGGAGGAGCGCCGCCAGCTTGGCCGCTCGCTTGTTTGCGGCTTACGTGCCAATTGAAGTTGGCGCCAAAAAAGGGTCGCCGAAGGGCCCACTTGGGTCGCCGGCGAGCAAGCGGGCAAAAAGTAAACAGGCTGGCGGAGGGAGGAAAAGGTTGCACGTAGATTGATGCCGCTGATTATTAATTAACTGATTAGAGGCCCCCGCCGCCGCCGCCCCGTGTGACACGAGGTTTGTTTGCTCGAGTGCTCGCCTGGCCAGCGCCAGCAGTTGCATGGGCGAGCGCAAGTGTAATTGGCATCCAGTATATTTGCGCTCCATCGGCGGCCCCTCGGCTCAAGTATATAATTAGAAGCGGATTCGTTTCTCCCATCAGGAAAGGGGAATTCGAGTTTCAGAGTTGGCCCGTTCCGTTCTAGTTTGTTGGAGTAATTTGTTTAAAATTGTCCATTGATTTGCAGGCGTCGCCAGGTGGCGCAAACTGAGGGGACAAAGCTGTAAAAGCGGCTGATATTCATTAGTTGGCCTAAGCTCAGAACGAACCAAACTAAAGCCGCGCTTTGCTAGCTTTTGCAAGAGCGCCCACTGACGGCAAAACAAGCGCGGGAGCGAAAGGTTTGCGCGCCTAACGCTGCAACTTAATGGACTTGTCGGCTGGTTCCCACCGGCTGCAACCCGGTGACGTATGCAATTGATCAAGGGGCGCGCGGCCAAGTCAAATTCAGATTTATTTGCCATCAAGTTTCCTTCCGGCGCCCCCTCGGCCGGCCGAAGCGTCGAGCGGCGAGGGGAGCTCGGCGGGCCGAGGAAAGCGAGAGAGGGGATCCAGTTGGAGGGGCGCAGCGCAGCGCCGCCAACAATGGGCGCCGGGTCGGCTGGACGTCCGGTTAACGTGGCCGCCGGATCAGGCATGTCAAGTGGCCATTTGCATGCGAGTTGTCGGCGCGCCCGCAGCGGCGCCCCGCTCGCAAAAATGGCCAACGGAGCCGAAAGTGGTGAAAGGATTCGCGTCAGCTGTCTGGGCCACGTCGGCCACGCTCCACTTGGCGGCGCCGCCGGCCGCGCTCACCTATGCGCCCGGCCTGGCCGATCAAGATCCGGTCAGCGCGGGCGCCATGCAAATTCATCACATCTAATTACGGCTGATGTGGCCGCCCTGCCCACCTCTGGCCCAGTTCTCAGCCTGGCGGCTCCTTCGCGCGGAGGAGCCGTTGATGTTGTTGTTGCTGCTAGCGCCGCCACACAATAGGTGCTGCCACTTTTCTCATGCTCGGCCGACCGGAAATCTGGCCAGCGCCCGGCTTGTTGCTAGCGCCGCTGACCAGATTGAGTTGTCGCCGCCCGCTCGAGTGGGGCGCCGCCTGGCGGCTTGGCGGCGGCGGCCGGTGATCAATTATGGGCTTGTTTCTTTGGCCGGAAGTCGGCCAGGTCCGGCCGAGCGAGCGGCCGGCGCCGATCGGACTTTGGGGCGAGCGCGCAATCATCTTAAGTGATTATTGTTCAGTGGGCGAGGGACACACTAATGGAGGCCAGGGGGCCCCATTTAATCAGCGCTTGTATCAAGAGCATCAAAAGTCGCCCGCTTGGGCCGCCCAATTAAAGTGGCGCCGCCTGCAGGTCGCGCGGCGCTCCGTTCAGTTGCGGGCGGGCGGGCACCTAGCGCCGTTCGCGCACTCCCACAGCGGATCCATATTTGTGCCTGGCGGTCAGCGCGCTGATGGGCGAGCGCGTGTGTGTGTGTGCGCGCGCGCGCGAGTGTTGCGCTCGCGCTGGCCAAGTTGAGCCGCCGGCCAGTGTGGAGCAGCGCGGCCGGTTGGCTGTTAAATGAGCCAAGCAAGAGTTGCGCCGCTTCTGGCTTGATTTGTTGCCCCGCAATCGTCAACAATTTATGACCATATCAGGGCGACGTTTCCAGTTGTCGTGGTCATCGCGGTTGCTGCCGCCGCCGTTGTTGTTGTCGTCGCGGCGGCGGCAGCGGATACGTCGCTCGTGCACTCGGCCCATGACGGCCGGACAGGGGAAGTGAGCGAGTGGAGAGGAGAGCGGCAACGATAACAAATGTTTCCGTTCCGCAGTCAACTTTCAAGCCAATCCATCCAATGGGAGCGCTCGCGGCCAACTTTGCCATCCGATTGATGATCCATGGTTATGATGATGACCAATGGGGGCGAGCCGAGCGGTAACGTTGTAGCTCGGCGGCGAGCCTTTAAGCGAGCAACCTGCGCCAAAAGTGAGCGCTCGGCCAGAAGCGCTCGCGAATCATTACTTAATTTGATGGTGATATTTATGATAATGATTTGATTATGTAACCATGTTTCTCGCTGCCTTCAGCGCGGAGTGGCCGGGCAAATCTGGCGCCGGTGAGCGGCCGCTCGGATTGGGCGATGTGGCCCCGATTGGCGCCCTAGGAGTGGGGGAGGGCGAGAGGCGAGTTTGCGCGAACTGGCTCCAGGCGAAAGAAGTGGCGCACAACAAACAACACGATGACAAGAAAATTGACGACAATCTCCACTCGTCGAAGAGCCAACTTCCGGCGGAACGAACTAATGTTGGTGGCCGCTCTCGAGTCGGCCGGCCGCTCGAGTTTGGCCACCAGAGTCGCTGGCTGGCTGGCTGGCTGGCTGGCTGGCTCGCTTGCTTGCTCGAGCGCCGGCCGCTGAGTGAAACGAGGCGCACTGAGAAGTAGGAGGAAAATTAATGACTCTCGCCCATTGTTCAGCGCTGGAAGCGGCGGGCAAGCAGAGCGGCCAGCAGCCAGCCAAGAACATTTACTGCGCAAACCAGCAGCTAGCCTCTCGCTCTCTCTCTCACTGCGGCCGAGCAAGCGGCGCGCCGGCCGCGCATTTGGCATCGACATGTTCATTCATATTGTTATTCAATTGAAATTTGCGCTTGGGGTCGGCGGCGGCGGGCGGAGATTTGCGCAGGCGGACGGATGTTGGCCAACGGCGCACTTGCATTAGAGTGAATGGAATTGAATCGATATCTCCGCCGGATCGATTTGTTTCTCCGCTTCAATATGACACAAACTTTTGCATGTTTCATCATTATCATCGCTCGAAGGGGGAGCTCATTTGCGCTCGCAAGGCTCGCTCTATAAGCGCCGGCTGCCCGCTGCCGGCCAAAGTTGCAGCTCGGCCTCCACTTTGACTTGGGCACGAATTTACAAATTAATAGTAAAAGTAAACGGCGCGTAGAATAATATTCCCAGCGAGCGGCCGCCGAGCTCGACTTGGCGAGGCCAGTTTGCGCGCAACTAAATTGGGCGGCCAGTGACATTTGGATTGATTGCACTGTAGCCACATAGCCAGCGCGACATCCCCTCTCGAGCTGGCCGCCACTTGTTCGCCTTGGGAGCCGGGCGAGCCATCGCATGATTGGTGGGCGCCGCCGAGCCCACTGCTTGGGGGCCAATAAATCAGGGCCTCCCACTTTGTTGTTTGGCCATTTGGCCGACACGCCGACAAATTGGGCCGAGGGCAGCCCGTCCGAATGGGACAAGTTTGTCGGCGGCCAGCTGAGCTGGGCTCATAACTGTGCGGCTCTCGCTGTTCGAGAGCTCGCCTGTTATCTCGGCCGCCGGCTAAATGTTTGTCTGTTTGTTTCTTACTTTGCGGCCCCGTGATTTGGGCGCGTTTGAATGGTGGCGCCACTCGCTTGGTTGGCCGGCCGTGCGCGCGCACCAGCCTCGCCGGCGAAACGGAGCCGGCCGCAGGGAGCGCGGCATAGGCAGAGGCAGAGGCAGCGGCAGATGCCGGCGCAGAGGCTGAGCGACACACTGCGAGCGCGACTCGCGGCTGAACGGGAATCGCGCCCAGAGTTAGAACAAACACACGAGCAAGGAAGCCAAGGGGCGCAAAGGGAGCCCAATCGAAGGAGGACGAGTTGGAGGCGGAGGAGGAAGCGAGGACGAGATGTGGAGGCTGAGCCTACTCCTGCTCCTGGCCACCTGTTGTGCCGGCCTGTGCGCGCCCAGCGGCCAAGGCGGGCGCAAGGGCCAGAGCGAGCAGGCGGCCGGCGGCGGCGGCGGCGCCCGCGCTGTCTCGCTGAGAGGCCTCTTCGACTACTTCTGCATCGTCATCAGTCCGGCCGCGGCCAGGTGCATGCAGCTCGCCCACGACGACATGTTTGTCACCTTCGCCTTCGAGGGTTGCTGCAGCATTGTGCGGGACAAGTGCGGCGAGGGCGCCAGTTGCCACTTCAACCTGCTCTGCATTGGCTCAGGAATCAAGCCTTGCAAGAGTAGCTCGTTGGCCGCGGCTCGAGCGGCTGAGCAAGAGTCGGAGTTGGAGTTGGAGTCAAAGTCAGAGTTTGAGTTGGGGTCAAAGTCAGCGTTGGAGGAGGATTTGGTCGACGTTTAGCCGGCCAGCTTGGTGCGAGCTCGGCTCCACTCGCCCGCTGAAACTCAATACTCTCTGGCCCCAAGGACTCGCCGCCGCTCCCGCCGCCGCCGCCGCCTGAGTATCGTGTTTCAGCAAGCAACCTCAACAAGTGGCGCCCGAGGAGCGGCGGCCGAGCTAGCGTGTCCACGGGAACGGAACTAAGTGGCGACCAGAGACAGGCTCAATTGTGCCAATAAATTGGCCAAGCTCGCGCAAATCGATAGTTAAGGACGAGGGCCAATTGGACGCTAGTTTGGCCCAGTGGCTGCCAGTGCGCCAGGTTAATGGGACAGGCGGAGGGGAGTGAAGCCGGCAGAGTAATGGGAGCGAATCGGCAACATTGGCAACACTGGCCGCCCTTGCCTTGGCGGCACAAATCGGCCGCTTAATTAAAATTATCTCCTCTCTCTCTCTCTGGCTGGCTTATTCGAGCTCTTTGAGGATTCAATTTGTGCTTGTTTGGGCGCCACTCTGCCCAAAACAGGGATCCTGTGAGACAATGAGAAGCCAATTAAGTTTTCGTTTGTCCACGTTTTCGCTCAATCAGTTCCGGCACAAACGAGACCTGGCCAGCAAGTTTGGCTCGTGTTTTCGTTCTGCACGATTGACATGCTCCAAGAGACTTGGCCGGCCGGCCCAGTTTTGGGCCCGAAATTAGCATCGCCGCCGACTGCGCGCGCCGGGAATCATGGCCGGCTGCCGGCACTTCCGGCCGCGTCCGTGCTGGCTCGCTTCCGGCGGGCGCACTCGGCGGCGCCGTGGAAGTCGAGTGCGAGTTGCAGCAGCAGCAGCAGTGGCGGCGGCGGCGGCGGCGCTGGCGGCCCTTAGGGTCGGCCGCGCTGACCTGTTTGGGCGCCGGCCGCTCCACTCGAGCGGCCCCGCGTTTAGCGGACCAAAGCGAGCGGCGCGCACAATGAAGCGCTCGCCGGCCGCTTCCGGCGGGGGCAGGTAGCGAGCAAGCGGCGCTCAAGTCGCATGATTGATGCCCCCAATCCAGTTGGCCAACTCGCGCGCTAATTGAATTAACGGGAATCCATGGCCGGCGGTCAGCCGAGAGTGGCCGCTGCAGGTTTGTTGCGGCGGCGGCGGCGGCGGCTGGGCCCCGATCGAGTTCCCTTCATTAGCAAGCGAGCTTTTTGGAGCCCAAGGGGGGGGAGGGGAAGACTTAAAAGTGGACTCGCGGCCGCTGGAGGGGCCATATTGTGCAAGCGGCCGGCCGGCCGTCAGCGAGACGGGCGGACGGGCACTTTAAACTGCGGTTGTCGAGAGCAATATAACTTGTCCTGGCGGCGGCGGCGGCGACGACGCGCAAGCTCACTAATGGGTTTCTGCCATTTAAA
>ENA-UOVY01000233-UOVY01000233.1-plant-metagenome-genome-assembly--contig:-NODE-233-length-34602-cov-611.862998_pt1 | contig 34602 bp, 8 predicted proteins | sample MGYA00249840_ERZ761561 | MGnify/ENA primary metagenome ERZ761561 (study PRJEB28882, sample SAMN05720143) | plant metagenome | isolation source: Guanajuato, Mexico | place: Mexico:Guanajuato, Mexico...
CGGAGAGTCGGAGAGTCGGAGAGTCTGAGAGCCGGAGAGCGGAAGCGAGAGAGAGAGAGAGGGAAAGGGAGCAAACTCGGCATCGAGTCGCACCGAAACTGGCGCTCGCCCGGCAAACCCCCTCGACCTGACCCAGCCAGGGCTCGGCGGCGCGATTGCCACTCATCAAAATGCTAATTTGCCAACCACCTGACTCCTTATCTCTCGGCCTGATTTCAGACTTGGCCCAAAGTTCTAATGGGCGCCCGAGGAGAGGAGAGGTTGCGGAATTGGATTAAAAAGAGGCTCATGAGCCGTCTCCCTGCCCCCTCTCAGGCTCACTTGGCCGGACTCTTCGGCTCGCGCCCGGCCCATAGAGTCCCATGGCGAGCGAGGCCGACTTAATCGACTTGCTCGCTCGCCGGCGCCAACGCAATTACGCGTAATTGCAATTACCAAGACCTCCGATGGCCAGTTTCGGTCGCCAGTCAGCTGATGCCCGTTTGCGAGCCAGCTTACCAACGCGGACACCAGGTGGCGCGTCGGCCGCAGTGAGGACGTAACAGACGGACAGGCGGGCGGGCGGACGGACGAGCGCCGTTTACTCGCCGGCTCACCGCTTGTCAGCTCCTCCACCTACCTGACTATCGCCTACAATTCCGCGCTCTCAAGTTTGCTGCAATTATATGCACTTTGCTCTCACCTGTTACCAGTTAAATTGGCTCAATTGGCGAGCTCGCAGGGAGTGCGGCCGCCCTATAGGATTGGGGGTTTCATTTTCCTCTCCGCTCGCTTGAGTCCAGTGCCACTTGGCGCTCGGAACAAACGGATTTGTCTCGAGTGTCTTCCCGCGCGAGACAAGCCGCACTGAGCCCACTGTCGGGCTCTCGCTCCGCTCCCACCTGCTCGGCCGAGTGGAGTTTAATTAATTTAAACCGATGCCCGCTCTCAATGGGATGCGCAAGCTGCAAATTGCGCCACATTTGCCGTTCGCAAACAAACACGGCTCGGTGGGCGTTGCAGGGCGAGTTTTAGCGTTAGCGCCACAGCCGATTGCTGGAGCCAAGACACCTGGCCGAGCGACAAAGGAGCTCACACTCGAGTGGGTCGGCGAAAATTGGCCATCAGCCGAGAGGAGCAAATGGCGACGACAACAAGTGCGCTCACACACTAGCTCGGCCAACTAAACTGGCTGCTGGAAATGGGAATTCAAATTGAAATTGAAATTGCGCCGGACAAAGCGGGCGAGCTGGATGTGAAATTGGTGAGCCATCTGGCAAGATAATGGCTCCAAATACAATTCCAGCCGCCCGATCGGCGGCCTGAGCTGGCGGCGGCTCTCCCGCTCGCTGACAATCGCATCCCGAGATCGACTAAGCGGCCGCCAACAAGTGTCCTCTGTTTCGGCCGCCAGGGCTGCATTCAAATGTGTCAATTTTAATTATAGGCCTGAACATGGCCGGCCGGCAGGTGGAGGGGCGAGAGCGGCCAGCTGGAGGCGAGCGGAGCAACGCGAGTCGAGGCCGGCCAGCTAGCGGCCGAGCGCGGAATTAGCGCCGCGCTTTAATGGGCAAATCTTTTGTTCTAGACGCGCCGGCCAATGCGGCCCTAATTGCGCCCGTCGCGCCACTTGAACCCGAGCGCAAAACCGCCCGCCAGGTAGATATGGATTTGGCCATCCGGGCGCCCGAGCGCAGCGCCACTGGAGTTGGCCGGCCAACAATGGGACTAGATGGCGAGCGGGCGATAAAATATCTCCTGTCTGCGGGCGGCCGATGGGGCCGGCCGATAATCAGTGTTGCCATGTTGACGCGCCACTCGAGCGCCGGCCGCAGGAGCAATTAACGCGCCGGCACCTGTGCGCCAGCAAGCCCTAATTACTGGCCATCCATCAGAGGACACTTGCGGTGGCCAAATTCCGCCCGCTCGGCCGGCGGACGGCCGAGGCTGGGGGCAGCCGAGCAGCCAGGCAGCCGAGCAGCCGGGCGAGTAGTGAGCAGGGCTTCAACGGGCAGCTGCTGCGCCGGTCCAGCTTGCGCCCGCTCCAATCAATACGGTTCAATATTTGCTCGTGCATATTTTGGGCCCACTTCGGCGGCCGGCGCGCAAACTGGCGCTGATGCAAACGGGCGGCTCGTCTCGTCGCGCTGACGCAGCCGCCGGCCCAGAGTGAGGATGGATATTATTTATTCCCACTGCTGCCACCAGCTCCACTATCGGCGGCTCGCCCCTGATTAAGAGCGGCGCTACCTGAGCGAGCGAGCGAACGAGGAGCCGGCCGGCGCCGTCCAAAGCTGCCGCCGAGCAAAACCAGCGCCAGCTTATCTAAATCTTCCTTTCGCCGCTTCCACGCCGATCAAATTCTTCCCTCCTCCTCCTCAATTTGATATCTCCAAATTTTCTAGTCCGAAACCTTTGTCCTGTTGCTCATTATCGGCGGCCAGGTAATTCAATTTTGTCCAACTGGCGTCGTGTTTGCCTTTGCGATTTGCTCTGCTGCGAGCGGCGTTTTTGGCGTAGGAGCGGCGCTGCGGCTAGACGGGCGCTAATCTTTGGACTCGGCCGGCCGCTTGTTGCGCGCAGCTCGCAGAATCCGCTTAGCAATGCAACTGGGCCGCGAGCGAGCGGAGTCGAGTTTGTTGGCCGCGCAAATGAGCAGCGCCGCCGGTTGGTTCAACTGGCGGGCCGGCAGGGCGCCAGCAACAGACGAGCGCCACCGCCAGCCAGGCCCCAGCAACAAATTGGGGCCCGAGCGGCGCGCTTCCGGCCGCCGGCGCGAGATACCGATCGGCCCGTTTGAAGTGAGCACACCGCGCTCTACCTGGACAATCGATAATGAGAGTCTATTTGTCCGGCGCCCGCTGATTGGCGGCCCGCCAAGAGCGCAGAACAAAACCCAAAAGCGGAGGCTCTAATTAGGCTCCCTCTCCGCGCTCGCCTCCATTGTGCCGCGCCCGACGTCGCCAGCTGGTTGTGTCGCCGCCGCCGCCGCCGCCGCGACCGATGCCACTGAAGCCCATGCGAACCTGAGAGCCGCTCGCCGGCCAAGACCAGCTCATTAAAAGCGGTAATCTTTCGCCGCCGCGTCCACCTCGCCGACCCCAAAGCTCCGACGAGCCAAAAGTGGGTCGCTCGCAGCGTCGCCGGCCATTAATTGGCGATCGGCCGCTTTAATCCCAATGCGCCGGCCAGCTTCTGTTGGCTTCCGAGTGGGATAATGTTGGTCTGGCGCCGCTGCCGCCGCCGCCGACGATCCATCACCAGTTGCTGTCGGAGTTCGTCTCCGCGGCGGGCTCGTGCCAGTGCCGCCAGGTGGCGCGGGCGGCGCTTTGTTTACCAACCCGAGGCCAAGTTTGTGGTGAGAAACGGCCGCCGCAGTTGGTAGCTCGAAAACCGAATCCTCTGCTCCTCTCGCGCAAAAGTGGCGCTGGAGCGAGAATGGAAATGGAAATGGAAATTGGAATGGAAATGAAACTAGAACTGGACGCGGAGGAACTGAAACTGGAGCGGCCGCCCGTGCAGAGTCGATTTTAGCGCCGCCGCGGCCAATTAAAGGCGCCCGCTTACCTGGCGCGCATATCGCACAGAGAGGCGCTGGCCGGCGCGAGGGAAGAGCCAACGACAGATGGTCGCGCCGGCGGCCAACCAGGCGGCGAGCAAACGGCCGGCCAACCTATAAGGGCGCCCGTTGAGCGGCGGCCCAATATGCGCGCCCCCTAATTGCGCACTAATTAGCCGCGCCGAGCGGCCAATCTATACGGCTGAGCGTTGGCGCGCTTATAGGGGAGCTCCGGCCGCCAGTTGGCTTCGGCGGCGGGCAACCGGCGCCAGTTCGGTGCTCATGAATGGGCGGCCGATGAACAAACAGTGGCCGTTTCCGTTTCCCTGAGAGCTGGCCCGTCCGTTGGCGTCCGCGGGCCAAACAGGGGGAGTCTCTGCGCCGGGTTTGCGGGCGGCGGCGGCGGAATGGCCGCCACGGCCTCCACTCGCATCGGCGCGAGTGGGAGGAGCCGCGCGCTCGTTCGGGGAGTCGGGCGATACTTTTTGGGCATTTTTGAGTGGTGTTTACATTGGAAGACAAAGGGCTCGGCTGCGCGTGTTGCCGGCCGCCTGCGCAGCGTGAGCGTGCTTTTCGGGCGCAGCGAGCGGCGCACAGTAAGTCACATTAAAAAGTTGCAAGCTAATGAAGGTTTTGCTGGCGGCGGGCGCATAGGCGGCAGCCGCAAGCGGCGCAAACAGGCCGACGGACGGACGGACAGACGGGCACTCCTCCTCGCGCGCAGCCAGGGGAGATGGATTTGCGGCCGAGTGCGCGGGCGCAGTGGGCGGAGTGGTTGCGCCTGCGCGCCGCCCGCCCCGCGCCTCCTCATTAGTCGGGGGGCGGGCACGGGCTTGGCGGCGGTTGGCGCCCCCCTGCGCGCGCGGGGGTCGCAGCCTGAAATTAGTTTGAATTCTCTCGCTCACAATGGGTCACTTTTTTGCTGCCGGCGGCGCGCACAGGCCGACGGCTGTGTTTTTTCAGCCTCCAACTTGCGGACGAATCTTAAAAGTCTCTGAAAAGTTTGTGCGTGCGTGCGTGCGTGTGTGTGCCCGCCCAAGCTGTGCGCGATTTGAGTGGGGAGAATGCGCAATGGGGGCGAGCGCGTCAAGTTGAAGCAGCGAAGAAATAATTGAAAAATTGAGAGAATGCGCTGAGGCTGGCGGCGGGCGGCGAGCGTTGAGCAGCGAGCGGCCGAGAGTTAACGCGCGATCCTTGTTCTTGCGCATCATCAGTTTGCATCGGGCGCCAGTTTGTTGGCCGCTCAGTTCAGTTGAGTTCCCACTTGCGTCCAGCGCGAACGAGAAGCGCAACCAGCGAGACGGTGTCCTTAGGTCTGCTGGCTGGCTGAGAGGAGAGGAGAGAGGAGAGCGGCGAGCTGCGAGCTGCGAGCGCAGAGGAGAGGGGCGAGCCAAGAGCCGAGAGCCGAGCGAGCGGAGTGCGCGCGCGAGAGCGAGCCAGCCGAGCCAGCGAGCACGTTGTTTTTAAAACTCAGTCCAAACTCGCCAAGACCGACCTCGCCTCTAACCTCCAAGTGGCGCCCACGACCAGCTTCCTCCCCTCGCCTGTCCAGCCCGCGCAACATGCATTCCAGAAACTCGTGCAAGACGCTCAAGTGTCCGCGCTGCAACTGGCACTACAAGTACCAGGAAACGCTCGAGATCCACATGAAGGAGAAGCATCCAGAGAACGAGCTCAACTGCCTCTACTGTCTCACCAACCAGTCGCACCCGCGCCTGGCCCGCGGCGAAACCTACACCTGCGGCTACAAACCCTACAGATGCGAAGTGTGCAATTACTCAACCACCACAAAGGGCAATCTAAGCATTCATATGACCAGTGATAAGCACATGACAAACATTCAGCACTACGACGCCAGCTCGGCGGCCAAGCTCACCTTGGCCGGCGAGTCGCAGGCGGCCAGCCAGCCGCCTGTGTCACAGCAGCAGCAGCAGCAGCAGCAGCAGCAACCCCAGCAGCAGCAGCAGCCCCAGCAGCAGGGCCAGCAGCTGAGCGTGAGCCAGCAGCACCAGCTGCTTGCCGCGGCCGCCGCCGCAGTTGGCTCGGCGCCCGGCGAGCCAGAGCACGAGGCCGCCATGGCCGCGGTGATGGCCCAGCTGAGCGCGGCCGGCGGCCTGGAGCAGGCGGCCAACTCGGAGAGCGCGCGCACCAGTCCCGCTGGCCAGCAGCAGCAGCCGGCCGAGCTGGGCGCCGCCGACGAGCTTGCCAGCCAGCAGCAGCAGCAGCAGCAGCAGAACACCCTGGCTAACATAATCGCCATCCAGAGCCAGGCCATGGCGGCGGCCGCGGCAGCAGCAGCGGCCAGCGCCGACCAGAGGAGCACCGATGTTCGCTCCTCGAGTCCAGCGACGAGCAGCCGCGAGCTCTCGCCCAGCAGCCAGCCGGCGCCCACAGACCAGCAGCAGCAGCAACAACAACAACAACAACTGGTGAGCAACCTGTCGGGCGCCCTGGCCGCCGCCTCCTCAGCCTCGGCCTCGAGCTCGCCCAGCTCGGCAAACACGAGCAGCAACTCGGCGAGCGGCCAGCAGCAGGAGTCGGCCGGCCAGCAGCAGCAGCAGCAGCAGAGCGCAGCAGCCGCAGTGGCGGCCGCAATCCTGCTCGCCCAGCAGAACCCGAACGCCCTCGAAGACTACATCAACTCGCAGGAGATCGCAAAGGACTCTTACGAGGACCCCGCGCGCAAGTACAAGTGTCACCGCTGCAAGGTGGCCTTCACGCGCCAGTCCTACCTCACCGCGCACAACAAAACCCTCTTCCACCGCAAGGGCGAGAAGCTGGCATACCCAATGGAAAAGTACCTGGACCCAAACAGACCCTTTAAATGTGATATTTGTAAAGAGTCGTTCACGCAAAAGTCCATTCTCCTAGTTCACAACAACAGCGTATCTCACCTGAACAAGCTGCGCCAGACCAAGAAGGCTGGACTCGAGCAGCAGGCGAGCCAGCTGCAGCCTCAGCCCCAGCAGCAGCAACACCTCGGCCAGCACCAACAAGCAGCCCAGAACCAGTCACTCGCTCAAGCTCAAGCTCAGCAGCAGCAACAGCACCTGCCAGCCCAGCAGCAGCAGCAAGGCTCGCTGGCCGCTCAAAGCAGCCTAGGCGCGCTGGCCGCCGGCGCCGCAGACCCGATGGCCGCGCTCATGGCCGGCGGCGCAAACCCCATGGCGGCGCTCATGATGAACGGCGCAATGTCGCATCCGATGATGCCATTCATGATGAACCCTCACCTGATGGCGGCCGCCGCGCTGGCCGCCGCCCAAACCTCGCGCATGCTGGACCCGATGGGCCAAAACCTCTTCGCGCAGACAAGTCCCGCCGTTAGCTCCACGGGAAACCCCTTCGCTGATTTCCAGACGCAGCAGCAGCAGTTGATGCAACAAGCAGCCAGCCAGCTGGCCGCCGCGGCCGCAGCCTCATCCTCGGCGGCGCCCGCCTACTCGCTCGCGAGTCTGCTCACGCCGGGCGCCTCAGACTTGCTGCAGCAGCACCAGCAGCAGCAGCAGCAGCAGCAGCAGTCGGCGGCGGCGGCCTCCATCGCGCCCACCTCTGTCGTGAGCTCGGCGAACGCGACCAGCAACTCGTTGGGCCAACTCGGCTCGCATGCAAACGGCGGCTCGAGCAGCGCTGTCTCGGACGCAAACCTGGTCAGCTCGACGCTCGACAGTCTGCACGCCCGCCAGCACCACCAGCACCAGCAGCAGTCTAGCCCGAGCAACGGGCTCGAGTCGGCGCAGGCTGCTGCAGCAGCAGCGGCCGCCGCAGCAGCTGCAGCCGCGCTCAGCGTCCAGCAGCAGAAGCGGGCGAGGACCAGAATCAGCGAGGAGCAACTGCGAATCTTGCGCCAGTACTTCGACATCAACAACTCGCCCACCGAGGACCAGCTGCAGGAGATGTCCGTCAAGTCGGAGCTTCCGCTCAAGGTGATCAAGCACTGGTTTCGCAACACCCTCTTCAAGGAGCGCCAAAAGAACAAAGACTCGCCCTACAACTTCAACAATCCGCCCATGCTCGCGCTCAACCTGGAGGAGTACGAGCGGACTGGCGAGGCAAAGGTGACTCCAATCAGCGATCTCGCAACCCAAAACACAAACCCCACCGGCTTGAACCAGCCGGCCGAGAGCCAGGAGCTCGCTCGAGGTTGCGCTGAGCTCGTGGCTGCAAGTCCAGCCGAACGGCAGCACCAACACCAGCACCAACAACAACAACAAGGTGATAACATTGAGGCCACTGCGGCTGCTGTTGTGAGAGCAGTGGTGGCTGCGGTGGCCACAGAGTCAGCGCCCAAGCAGGTCGAGTTTTGCGAGGGAGCACGCGCGCCATCTGTCGGGGACCCCACTTTGGCGCGCTCGAAGGCCAAGCGGGCGGCCAAGTGGGCGACGCTCAGGGATCAAACCAAACGGATCAAGTCGGAGCCGGACGAGGGGCTCGGCGGCGGCGGCTGCGGCGGCAGCGAGCAGCAGGTTGAGAGGTTGAACAGCCTCAGGGAGACAGGAGAGACGATGGGCGTGAGTTGCTCGGCGCGCATGGAGGAGTTTGCGGACGAGGTCAAGCTCGAGCTGAATAGAAGGTCGAGTGTTGGCGCAAACAACGACGACACCTTGGCTAATGACACTGACAACAACAACAATGATCATTCAAGATGTGATAGCGACAGCCAGGATGATAGCGACAGCGACCAGCAGAGCTCAAGCCAAGCCGGACATGCGGGGAGGCGGCTGCGACGTAGCAGGCGCGTTGAGAGGCGCAAGTTGTCGCCGGTCAGCGACGAGAACGCCGGCATTGGGCCATCCTCAACCTGGTCGCCTCTCCAGCTTCAGCAGCAACTCTTCGACCAAACTTGGGCCTCCGTGAACAATCACCTGAACAATCAAGGGCTGAGCTCAAAGACAAGCGACTCGTCATCTCACTCAATGAATTCGTCCACCAACTCAAAGTCCAAACGTGCCAATAGGACGAGATTTTCCGAAAGACAAGTGAAAGTTTTACAAGAGTTTTTCGAAACAAACGCCTACCCAAAGGACGACGACCTTGAGTGTCTCTCGCGCCAGTTGGGTTTGTCGCCGCGCGTGATCGTTGTTTGGTTCCAGAATGCCCGCCAGAAAGCGCGCAAGGTGTACGAGAACCGGCCAACGTCGGCGTCGCTGAGCGAGGCCGACGATGACACTGACTCGCTGCACCAGCACCAAGTTGGGGGCGGACGGGGCGCCAAGGAGGAGGCGCTGGCCTGCGCGCGCCGAGGGCTGGGCGCAAGGCTGGCGGCGGCGGCCGGCCAAGGCTCGCCGATGTCCCACGACGACGCCGAGTCCTCAATGGGCGGCCTGCAATCACCATCGGGCTCCGTGGCCGAGTTCAGCGCCGGCGGAAGCCAGCGGCTGGTGGCCAAACACTCGTCTGGCGAACGGCGCCGCCAGCAGCAGCAGCACCTTGACGAATTGTTCATGAACAATCTAGACACCGAGTCAAATCGAGACGACGCCGACGACGATTACGACGACGACGAGGACGAAACTCACGAGCGGCGCCAGCGAAGCCAGCGCGAACGCGACGAGGAGGACGAAAATGAGGACGAAGAGGAGGAGGACGACGACGAGTTTATGTCGGCCGCCCAAATGATGCGCCAGCAGCAACAGCAACAACAACACCAGCAACACCAGCAGCGCAACCACCACAACCACCAGCACCAGCAGCATCCGCAGCAGAACCAGTTGCACCAGCCGCAAAACCAGCAGCAGCAGCAGCAGAGTCAACAGTTTGCGGCCGCAGCAGCAGCCGCGGGCTTGTTCCGTGGCGACGCGAGCAACCTTCTGTCGCTGATCGCAGCCAACCAGGCGGGCGCAAACAGCCTGCTCGGCGGCGACGCGCACCAGCGCAGCATGATGGAGGCTCTGAACAGCGCAATGCGAGGCGCCGTCCAGGGAGCCAACGGCGGCTTGACGGGCGCGGCTGGCCAGACTTGCGTCGGCGGCGCAAGTGGGGCGGCAAACGCGAGCAGCATCTCGCTAAACCTGAACGAAAGCTCGAACGCCTCGCTCGGCGCAACCTCAAACATGAGCGACCGCAATACCTCATCGTCGGCCTCGCAGCGCGACAAGCGACTCAGGACGCAAATTTCGCCCGAGCAGCTGGACTATCTATACCAGAAGTACCAGGTTGAGTCAAATCCGAGCAGGAAGACGCTCGAGAGCATCGCGCAGGATGTTGGCCTGAGCAAGCGGGTGGTGCAGGTTTGGTTCCAGAATACGCGCGCAAGAGAGCGCAGGGGCCAGCTCAGGATGTCGCACGTTGTTGCCCAGCAGCAGCGTGGCCAGGCGGCTGGTGCGGCCGGCGGAACTATCGGCGCCCACACGAGCAAGCTGACACAGGCGCCGCCGCTGGTGCAGCAGCAGCAGCAGCAGCAGGCTCAAAACGGGTGCGAGACTGGAGTGCACGGCGCCGCCAGCAAGACGGCCGGCGGCCCCGCGAGCCAAAACGGGGCCAGCCTGGCCATGAGCCAGGAGAGCGCGGCTCTGGCCAAGGAGGAGCCGGGCGGCGGCGGCGGGGGCGCAGCGGCGGCGGCTGCAGCAGCGGCCGCGGCAGCAGCAGCAGCGGCCGCCCAGCTTGCCAACCTGACCGGCTCGAACGCGGCCGCCGCGGCAGCAATGGCGGCCCTCATGCGCGGCCAACTGCTCGAGGGCGGACCCGGCTTTGCGCCGCTCGACCTGTCCGGCAGCAAGGCCCTCTTCACGGGCCTCAACCAGCTCGGCGCGCTCGGCGTCGCTGGCCTCAACTTTGACTCGCAGCAGCGCTGACGGCGCGCAGTCTTGCCAGCAGCAGCAGCGGCAGCAACAGCACCGACAACCAGACAGACAGACAGGTGAAGGCGAGACACTGGCGCCAACTGGCAGGCCAATCGAGCTTCGAATTGAACTCCCTCCAGCCTGACTTGAGTCCGCCCAATTCACACCAACCCAATTGCATGCCACCACAGAGCCACCACCTCCAATGTTATGTTGCCAGCTCGGCTTTTCCCTCCCAGCCTTCGAGTGTTTCAATTCCTTCGCCCTCTTTTCTCTCCCCAAATCATTCGCCCAATTAAATGATATTTAAGTTAACCTTAAGTTAAGAGTTTGCCCGTTTAAGTTATGTCTGTTACAAGCCCATTAAGTTACCTTATTCAAGCTTCAATTTTGCTCCCCTTGGCTGCTTCTCGCTCTCGGCGCAAGTTGGCTCCTTTTCGTCTCTTCTCGTCTCGTCTCGTCTCGGCTCGGCTCGGCCAATTGTTGTCGCTGCAACCAGAGCCAGGCGGCGCCAGATTGTTGCCTTTGCACGCACGAAATGCGCTCGCCTGCACCTGTTTGCTCGCCGGCCACTCGAAGGCGCTCAATTGTTTCCGCCCAGCCGCCCACTTATAGGTTGCTGTCAAGGCAAACTCCATTCGCTCGGCTCCGATCGGAGCGGGCAGATTATTCACATTCTAATGGGCAGCGAGGAGCTCAGATTCAGATCCAGGTTCGGATTCAGCCGCAGTCTCAGTTGCAGTGGCGGGCTGGCGCTTGGAAACGGACACGGACACAGACAAAGACACAGATGCGGACGCGGACGCGGACACGGACACTTGCGCGCGAGGGCGGAGCTTGGAGGCGGGCGGCCGGCCACAGCGCGCAGAGGGGCACAACGGAGGAGGTAGACGTAACAGCAAACAAGCAAGCACAAATTATCAACGAAAGTTCCTAGAAACGAGAGACGAGAGACGAGAGAGGAGAAGTAAGCAAGCAATCGACAGTTCCTAAACTCACTGCCAAAACACTTGAGTATGTAAACGAAAGTTCCTAGCCCCCCAATCGGGGGCCCCAATTCGTATACATGCGCCGCAACTTACTCGAGCCCGGAGTTCCTATGGCGGCCGGCGAGTTGGTCCAGCGAGGCCAGCTCGCCGGCCCCAAATAAGTGGGGCCGAAGGAGTTGTTAGAGCCGAAACAGAGTTCCTATTTGTGGCCCAGCGAGCGGCGGGCTGGCAGCGGCCCGGGGGCGCGGACGGAGGCTGGGGGCGTGGCGGCCCGACCGCCCACCCATCGCCCGGCCAACGTGCGCGAACGCGGCAACGTCTGCGGGCCGCCGCCAGCCGGCTTGCGGGCCGAGAGCGAGAGAGAGGCGGTTCATCCCGCGCCCGTCGCATCGTAAATAAAGCAAAGCCAATCCGGCGAGAAGCGCGCTTGTTTGCGAGGGGCGGCAACCTGGCCGCTCGGTAGTTACAGCATTATTATTATGATTAGCAAATAGCCATCATGATTGGCGAGCGAGTTGGCCGCTAACGAGGGGAGGATGAGCACAGTGCGCGTTGCTCGACCATGGGGTAAAACAAACAGACTCGCCGCGGCCAACCTTGGAAAGGCAACCTGAAGAGGGAGAGAGAGAAATAAACCAGCCATCTCGGTGAACTTTGCCTCCCTCCTCTCCGGCTCATCTCGCTTCCTCTTCCCATTGAGGCGGCCGCTTCGAGTGGACAGGCGGCCGGCGGCTGGGCGTCGCCGCGCTCTCAAGTCGGCTCCACCGGCTCTCTAATTAGCCCGCTCACCTGTTGGCCGCCGACCGCCAGCCGCCGACCGCCGACCGCGATCGATCGGGCGCCGCGAGGGCGTGGCGGTCCGCGTCCGAGCGGCGCCCAAGCGAGCGGCGGCGGCGGCGGCGCAATTAGCTCGGCCCGAGTTGGCGGCCATCGGGCGGCGCGTTTGTCGCCCGAGCGCGCGGCTCAGCGCTCGCATGCCGGCCGGCGGCTGCGGCGGCGGCGCCAGCAAGGGCGAAGCGGCGCCGCTGACGAGCCGGCCGAGTAATTATTGGCTCGATTGCCATTGTGTCCTCCTCTGGCCGCGCTTATAATTATGCTCCCACTAAGCCGCGTTGGCGCCGACCTGCATGAGCCCCAGCGGAGGCGCAGATAATGACATTTGTTTTTGGCCCCCGCTCGGCCAGGTGAGCCGGCGCAGGGCTGCCAGCTCGAGCGGAGCGACGCCAGCCTCAAGTGGCCGGCCGAGCCGCCAATTCCGCAATTGATTGAAAAATATAATAATAATTCCCCCCTCCCCTCGTCGCAGCTCTCGTGAGCTGGCCTTCAGCTGGCCCAACAACAAGTGTTGGCCACTCGAACGCCAGCGACACAATTAAATCTCGCCCCTCGGACTTGAGACGAGGCTCGGCCGGCGGCCATTGTGCGGCGACAAAGCGGCCGGCTAAGCAAACAGGCGCGCAAACAAAGCTCGCCAAGGCTCGCACTGATCGATGGGCTTCGAGCGGCGGCCCGAACAATGGAGCGGCCGGCGCATTGGGTTGCATGAGCGTTGCATGTTTCTGGAGTAATGCGCCAATTAGACCACTTCTGGCTCGCTTTCGTGATTTGCATTTGGCCTCGCTGGCCGTCGCCGAGTTTTGCGGGCAGCTTTGGTCTTGGAGTTGAGTCGGCGGGCGGATTTGATTTGCGCGCATTCGATTAGGAGCTGCGTGAGCGGGCGCCCCTATAAGGCGAGCCGAGAGAGGACACGCAAGCCGGTCTTGGCGGCCGCGCTGAGACAATGAGCGGGCCGCCCGAAATGCACCTGGCCGCGCGCACACGCAAACCCCGAATGTCAACAAACAAAACGCCGCCCTTTGATTGATGCGGCCGGCGGGCGCCCGCTAATCATCGATTGTGCGCCCTCGGCCGGCCTGCCGAGCGGAGCGGAGCGGCCGGCTCTGCTTGCTGCTCGCCGCTCGCCGCTCGCCATCCGCCGTCCGCCGCCCAAGCCAACAGGTTGGGGCCGGCTGAATGGCGCGCCGCTCCCGTCGCGCTCAAAGCTTCGGCTGCGGCCGCGGCCGCCGTCTCAGTCGCTCGCTCGAAAAGAACAATCCGCTCAATCTGGCTGAACTTTGCCGTTTAAATAACACAAATTATTTTTTCTCTCGCCGCAAGTTAGCCCCGCGAGCGACTCGGCTTGGGCCGCGCTGAATGGCGCTCGCCTCCAATTGGCCGCTTGTGGGAGCGGACGAAACGAATTGGATTTGAATCGGAGCGGCGAGTTTGGAGCTCAATTTGGAGCACAACAATGCAAGCCTCTTGGCCGGCTTTAATTCACAAACTTGTTGCCGTCCTGCCGGTGTCCTCGTCTTGGCCTTTCTGCGGCCGCTTCGGCTCGAGCGGCCGCAGAGACTCCGCCGGCTTCGCTCTCGGCGGCGAGCGGGCGGCGCCGGCTCACAAGCATTCCGCGCGCCGGCCCATTCATGGCGGCGGCGGCGCCAACGCCCAGCCGCGCGGCCGCCGCGCCCTCGGCCGGCGCCAGCCTATACCTGGCGCCGCTATAGACGAGCGGGGGCGGCCGGTGGTCCGCGGCGAGAGCTGACTGGCCGCCTGACGCAACTCGCCGGGAGCCTCACCTGGGCCGCATGTTTACAATTGCGTTCGGGGGGCCAATTTGTTGAGTGCGGCGCTGTGTGCTCAGCTGGCCGGCCGGCGGGCTGGCGCTAAGTGCGCCTGTTAAATTGCCAATTTGGCGCGCGGCCCGAACAATGGCGCCGGCCGGCGAGTCCAATTTAAATTTGGAGAAAAAGAATGAGAAACCTTTTAATTCCTTCGCCTGGCCAATTTGTTGTTATCATTTCCCACTAAAGCGGCCGCAATCACCTGCGAGCGGCGCCTCCCAGCCAAACATGTTTGTTGGCTTCAATTTGATCGGCGTAATTATGTTAATGATAATAAAAAGCCGTCGTGAGCTCGGCGGGAGGAGAACGCGCGCGCTGGCCACAATGGCCGCCCCTCGGCGCGCGCTCATAAAATGATAATTGCGCTCCACTGCGCTCACCTGTTGGCCGGCGGCGCCAACAACAACAACAGCGGCGGCGGCGGCGGCGGCAGCGGCAGCGGCAGCGCGAACAAGAGGCGCCATTGTGGGCTCATCGGCGGCCAATCGAGCGGCCGGCTAATCAGCGATTGCGGCGCAGTAATTGCAACACTCGCCTCTCGGGGACACAAAGCGCTTGCTGGCACCAATTTGGGTGGCGCCACAAGCGGCCGCTCACGATTGTCGCTGAACGGGCCGGCCGCCACTGGCTCGGCCTGCGCGCCGCCGCTCGCGCTCGCTGGCGGATTTCCGGAATCCGCGCTCCAGGCAGCCAGGTGCCTTTGGATGGCTGGTTCGCGCGTTGGAATGCGGCCAGCCTGCGCGCGACGAGCAGCGACAACAAGCGAGCGCAACAAATTGAAGCCGCAACTCGCAGCTCAGCGGCGCCAGCTCGAGGCGAGACTCGCGCTTCCACTTCCACCCGCACAAACGCCAACACTCGCACCTCCGTCTCCATTTGCATCAATCGGAGAGCCGAATCAATTAGTCGCATTGGGGCTGCAGCTCGGACAGGATCATTATCTCGCCGCCGGCCGGCAGCCGGAATTCGCGGCCGCAGAAGAGTCGCCCACTCGCCTGCTCGCCGGCCATGACACCTGTGAGCCCAATTGCTGTCTCCGCCGGCAGCCTTCATTAGCTGGCGCGAGATTGCGGCCGGCGTCAGGAAGCCGCAATAATTATCACTGGCCGCCGATCGGTTTTGGTTCAACGACCTGCGTTGCGCGCGCGGGCCCCCGAGTGGCGCCACCTGTGGTCGGGCGCGGCAGTGCGAGCGGCTGGCCTCGGTGGCCGATGGCCAGGCCAGCCAGCCGCCGCCGCCGCCACACGCAAGCCGGCCGACTTGCCTGCCCATCGAGCTGGCTCGCAATCGGTTTTGTTCTCGGCGCTTGGCGCTCGGAGCTCGGCGCTCGACGCTCGGCCTTAGCGCCAAGAGGCCGCCGCAGCCACTGCAAGCTCGCCGGCCGTGATGGCGCAATTTGCATCATTATCGCTCCTGTTGATCCGCCCGCAATGGTGATGAGTTTTAATTCGATTGAATGGGCTGCAATAAGCCCGCGCGGCCAAGCAGGCCAACGAAGCCCCACTCGGGCTCAGCTCAGCTCAGCTCACCTCACCTGTCCGCGGCCAGTTGAAGCCAAATGGACGGCAACACGAATTTGGAATGGAGTTTGAAAAGTGAGCATGATTAATGATTGTTCCTCCGCTCGCTGCGGCCAAGCAAGCGCTGATTGCGTGCATATCACTTTACCTGGCCGCCGAGCTTGCGGATTCGAGGAGAGCGCCAAGTGGCGAATTTAATCCATCTGCTCTTTCATTGAGCTTTTTGTTTGCTGCCAGTTGGCCGACTTGCTGGCAAATGGCGCCGGCCGAGCGGCTTTTGCGGCAAACATGAATTCGCTATCAATGATTAATTCTCGGCCGCAGCTCGTCGCGTCTTAGCAGGTCGCCAGCTGGCTTCGGGTTGCTTGAGGTCGGGCGAGTGTTAATTGTGTTTGGCTGCCGGCCGGCCGCCAGCGGTGGCCGCCAGCTCCGTCCGGCGCCGTCCGGATGTCAGCCGGAGTGGCGGCGCCGACTGAGCCGGCTAAACAAACACTCCGCCATCCCGAAATAGTGATAATCGCTCTTTTATGGCTCTATAATTACGTCACTCGGCATCCCCGGCCGTCTCGCTCGGGCCGCCGCTTTGGCATGCGGATCTGCGCTGGCTGTCTGGGCGCGCAGCTTCCCGTCTGGCGGCCGCCTCTGATTGCATGATACGTCGGCCGGCTCGGCTTGGCTCAGCCGAGCCGAGTTGAGTGGAGCCGAGCGGACTGGGGAGGCACCTCTGCGGCTTAACGAGATGCAAGTCCCACTGGAATCGCATTTCCCAATCGAGCGCCGATCGGCCGGCTGAGTCGCGTCAATCACTCGGCGGCGCTCTGGCTGGCGCTGGCGTCGCTGCTCTCGCTGCTGCCGCGGCGGCGCTCCGAGTGGAGCCGCGCCAACAACCGGGCTCACCTGCGCCGCTCAGCCAGCCCCAGCAAGTCGGCCGAGCGCGCGGCCGCTAACTAAGGCTACAAATGTTGTCTAATGTTGAGCAAACAATTAGAGGCAATCAGCGTGTGAGCAAACGCCAAGTCTGCGGCCGGCAACAACCTGTTTGCTCTTCACTCCTCACACTCGCTAACCAAAGCCAAATTGATGCCGGCTCTCCAATTGAAAGATTGAGAAACTGCATTAGCAAGCGGCGGCTGGCGGACACGGAATGGAGTTGCGCCTGCATGAAGTGGAGCTTGCCAGCTTTGGCCAGGTGAGCTGTTGCTTTTGTTTATTTTCGGTCGTGCTAGCGCGACGGCCGCCCGCTCTGGCTCTCCCCTCCCCCTCTCTCTCCCTTCCTCGCAGCGGCGGCCTTTGCCACTCTATAGAGCGGCGCTCGCCCGCTCAGACTTGCGCAACTGACAGGCGATCTCAGGATTTGCCATTAAGGTCAGCCGAGCGAGCGCTGCAGGCACTTAATTGGCCGCCTAACGAGCAAAATGGTCCAACTTTATAGAGCTGCCGCCAGGTGAGCCGAGCGAGGGGGCGGCAACTCTGGCGAGCGCCAAGTATAGAGCCGCTCTCCAGCCTCCAAGCAACCTGCGTCAGTTGCGGGCAATAAAAGCAACGCAACTTGCATCTTAATTAATCGTGCGCCTGACAATATCGGGGGGCCGAGGCGGCCGGCTGGGCTTGGCGCCGGTCGAGCTGCCGCCATAAATGCCAGCGAGTCGCCTGCTTGGCAGCGAGCGCCAGGAGGAAGTTTTAATCAATTTCCTTGTTAAGCTTTGGGCCGATTTGACATCCAGCCGGCGGTGCGGCTTGGAGCTGAGCTTGGGGCCAGAGCCTTGGCCAGATGGGGCGGCGCCGCCGGGCTGGCCAAAGGTGAGCGCCTGTAACTCAACTGCCAGAAAATTCCACTCGCAGACTCGCTAATCAAACATAACAAGCTTCCTTCTCAATCTCATCCGTCGGCCACCTGAGACAAACTTCCTCCTCCTCCTCCCGCTCGCTTGGCTGTGCAACGGGTTTGCAGGTAGGCGGGCGGGCGGATAATAACATTAGCGGCTGGCAGACTAAATCTTGATCAATCCGCTTGCATTGTTATTATTCCCACTTGAGAGGTCGGCCCTGAGCATTATCCTGCGCTCGGGTTGCGGCGGCGGCTTGCTCGCGGCCGCCGGGCGCTTCGGGCAGGCGGCCGCCGCGCCTCCCCAGGCCGCGCGGCCCGACGCCGGCCGGCTGGGCGGGGCTGGGGGGCCCGCCGACCGCCAGTGGAGTCGCGATTGGCGGCGCAACATGGCCATCGGAGGGAACAAGTTGTTAGTTAAGTTGTTGCACTACTCGTTCGCTCAATCCACTATAACAAAAGAAATTTCAATGAACAATCTGCAATAATAAATCTCGCTCGCCCGCTCACCTGTTTGTGCGCCAGCAGCAGCAGCAGCAGCAGCAGCAGCAGCAGCAGCGGCGGCGGCGGCGGCGGCAATGGCAGCGCTCGCGCCAGAGATTTGAGAGCAGGATGCAATAAAAGTGACTGCGGGCCGACAGATTGTCATTGTTCACACAGGTAAGTCCTGGAGGCGCTGAGCTGGCCGGCGCCGCCTGTTTGCCTGCGCTCACTTTCCTCCTGGCGCGGCGGCCGCCCCTCGCTGGAGCGGGCCGGCGAGTGGGGGCTGGAGCTTGAGCTGGAGTCCAAGTTTGAGATTGAGCTGGAGCTGGAGTTGGAGCCTCCACTCGAGCTCCTACCTGGCGGCGGCCGCCTGAGACAAGAGCTGGGCGAGCGGAGCGGCGGCCGAGCAGCGAGCGGCGACAGCGGCACGACTGGCGAGCGTGAAACTCGTTCAGCGCGCCCGCCACTGCATGTTGTTGTTGCAAATATCATTGCTCGCCTGATTGGCTCCGGGCTTGGCCATTGACTGATGCGCCGGCCGCCATTGTAATCGCACGCAAGCTCGGCCGCAAGCTCCCGCCGAGCGGCCGCCCAAAGATGGCAATTAGAGCCAAGATCCGGGTTGCGGGCTGCAAGCGGCCAGGTAAGTCACTCGCCAGTAGGCTGGCTGTTGCGGTTGCGGCGGTTGCGGCGGCGGCGGCGCGCTTAGTAGGCGTGGCGGCGCTGAACTTGAACCTGGCCGGCGGGCGCTCCAGTTGGCCGGCGACAAATCTGCATCTGAGCGTCTGCGCGCAAATGAACTTTCGCGGGCTCGAACTCGGCCGGCTCCATTAGGCGGCCGCTCCGCCCTGTGCAATACTCATTAGCCTGGCCGGCTCTATGTGATTGGCGGTTGGCGGAGGTTGTTGTTGTTATTGTCGGCGGCGGCGCCGCTCGCATGTCTAATTGGATCAGAGCGGCGAGAGCGAGCGCGCAGACGGATGTGGCGCCCACCTGCTCGCCGGCTCCAGTTTTTAAGCAAAAGTTAATTGCCTATATGGGGCTGGCGGCGGATCAGAGTGGAGGCTGGCGGGCAGTGCGAATGGGCCGGCTTGAGCGGGCGCAGGGCGGCGGCTGCGGCTGCGGCTGCGGCTGTGGCTGCGGCGGGCGGACAGGCCGCTGTGTGAATGGAGGGCGCTCAGAGCGAAGGAGATGAATGCGCGCGAGACTCGGCCGGCCAGGTAATAATCTGGCGAGACCTGTCCGCTTCTCACCTCGTCACTGGACGCGCCTGCGCTCATAATGGACGCCAGCCTCCGTTCCCATTGCGCTGAGAGCTGGCGGCCAATTGTTCACATGGCATCGCATGATGAGATACTTTTTGCCCACTCTGATGTGGCCAAAGTGGAGCGCCTTTGCTTGGAAAGAAAAATGAACGGCCCTCTGCAGCTGAAGCCGATAATTACAACTCTCTCGGCTCAACTCGGCTCTGCTCAGCCCGACTAAGCTCACCTCAGCTCGGCTCGGCCGCTCGGGTCCTGTTGATCGCCGCCCGCTCAGGTGGGCGCCCTGCAAGCTCGCGCGCTCTCGCCCTATAGGCGCCACCTACTCATTCAAATCAATCATCGTTTATTTGGAGCCGGGCAATGGCGGCCACTGCATGTAGGCACCTGCAAGCTCGCCGTCCCATCTCGGCCGCCGTTTGGTGCGGGCCGCGTGACGCACACAGCAGAGGGGCGAGTTTGCGAGCGGGCGCGCGCGCTACGCCATCTAGCGGGCGGGGCGCGCAACTGGCGGCGGGAGGGTAATTTATATTAATTCGGGCCGGGGAGCTCGGCCGGCCAGCCAGCTCGGCCTGAGCCGGGCTCACGAGTCGGTGAAACAACAGTGGGCCGCCAGAGTGCACAGGCGCCGATATGAAAATGGAAAATGTCGCCGTTTGAGGTAAGTGGGACGAGAGCCAAGATGCAGTTCAGTTCAGGCCGGCCCATTGCAGGCAGCTCCTGCCTCCTCCGCTCTGCTCGGCTCTGCTCTGCTCTGCTCTGCTCTGCTCTGCTCTGCTCCACTCAGCTCAGCTCGGCTCACCTGATCCCACCCAGTCCAGTTGATCCGCTCCGATTTGGCGGCCAGAGGAGGGCGAGCGACACCGGCGGCCGGCGCCAGTAATTATTGGCTCATTTTTGGCAGCGCCACCAGCGGCCGCCGATCGGCCAACAATTGAAATTTTTGTTTTCCACCATTTGAATGGGGCAACGAGGCTGGCTCGCCTTCCCAATGCCGTAATTACGGCTCCAGTCGGGACACTCGAGCTGCCTCTGCGGCGCCGAGCAGCAGTGTCATGATTATGAGAATATCTCATAGCAGCCAACGTGGACATTGATCATAATTGGCCGGCGGCCGAGAGCGCGGCCATGGGACCGGCGAGCGGGCGCCTCCAAGGTGGCTGACTGGCTTCGCTCTGGCCGCCGACTGGCCGAGCGGCAGTGGCGCAGTGGCGCAGTGGCGGCGGCGGCGGCGGCGGCGGCAGCGGCAGCATCAGCGCGGGAACTGGAGCCGAGTTTGCCGAGTTGGCGCTTTTATTGCGTCACACTGGCCGGCCGAGCGCAAGATTTATCTCCAAGGCGCCGCTCCTTGCCGCCAGCCTCGCCCGCTGGAGGCCAAGTCGGCGGGCGCAGTCGTAAAGGCGATCAATGGGCGGCCAATTAAATGGGCGCTCGTGGTCACTTTTTGCCACATTGTGTCGGCCGGCGGCGAGTCAATAAAAGGCAACCCTTGCGCCCGATGCAAATGGCGCCGCGCGAGCAGCGGCAGCGGCTATAGGCGGGCGGCGAGCTCGAGTGGCCGGCGCCAGTGGAGCGAGTCTCTGTCTTGGCCGCTCTTTGTCATTTGCAAATTGGGGCCGCCGCTTCCGGTGGCCGGCAGAGGCGGGCGCATTTCCATTTTAAAGGGAGTTTTTGGCCGAGCTGGCGGGCGAATCCATTTAATGTCTCTCATCTAATTTTATAATGAAATTTCTTGCCGCTGACGTGGGCAGCGCGTGCACTTCTGGCCGCCGCTTCCACTGCGCCGCTTCCGTCCAGCGCGAGCGAGCGAGCGAGCGATAATTTTGCGCCCACCAAACGGCGGCTGATTTGCAAAACGCGCGTCCATCGGGCAAAAAACGTGGAACGGAAATGTTGCGCAACTCGGCCGGCCAGCCCAAAGTTGGCAGGAAGAGCGGAGTTGAGTTTTCGCTCCGCTGGCTCATCGAGTCGGCGGCCGCCTCTGCTCATTGGCCGGCCGCCAGCCTTGCAGAGTGGAGCAGAATGGCGCAGAGCGGAATGGGGCAGCGCAGGGCGGCCGAGCAGAGCGGCCGCCAAACGCGCAAAGTCCGAGCCGATGAATTGAGATTAGCTAATTCGGCTCAACTCGGCCCCTCCGGCCGGCTGGCTCTCTTTTTCAAAAATGGCGCCCAAATTGAATTTGGCGCCGCCGGTCAGAGCTCACAGATTGGAATCTTGGGCCAGTGATATTCAAATTGGGACAACATTGGATTGGAGCCAATTGGTCCGCCTTTGGGCCGGCCCACTAAGCTCGCTCGGCCGGCGCCCATTTGCGCGCGACCAGTCGGGCCGGCGCTAAGCGGGGAGGGCGCGCGCACTTTCCGGCCCGGCGCCCTGTTTAAACTGGCCGCCAAGACTTGGCCGCCGAGATTAATGAGATGCAGCATCGAGATAAGTTCTTGTTTGCGCGCGCTCGCCGCCGGCTCCAATCCAATTGTCTCGGCGCCGCCCAGTGGGCCGCCGGCGAGCGCTATAAAATTAACATGGCTAACAAGTTTACTGTCCGCGCGGCGCCCCGGAATTTTGGGCTCCCTGGAAGCGCGAACTTGCCTATAAGGAGGGCCGCCGAGTTGCGCGCGCGCGCGCCGCCCTCTTTCGGCTGCGCGCGCGCGCCCCTTGCATGGCCGCGCTAATTGGGCCGCCCAATTAGCTTATAGACACCTGGCAACCCCTTCGCGCGCGCGCCCTATAGGCGGCCCAATCGCGCGCTCTAATTGATGGATTGGGGCCAATCGAGTGGGCGGCTTCACGCTTGGATCAGGTGACCGGCGCAAATCCATGATCGATGGGCGGCTTTTGGGGCCGGCGCGAGTGGCCGGCGCGGCCGCCTCGGCCGCCAATCAGCGGGCGGCTCCGCGCTAATGTTGCGCCGCTTCATTAGGGGGTTGCCAGCCGGGCGAGGGGGCGGCAAGCGCAAGCCACGTCCACTTTGCACGCACCAACGACAACATTATTTTTGCTTGTCGTTGTCTATTTGTTATTGTAATTCATTAGCGGCCAGGGCCGCGCCAACTCCGGGGCCGAGCAATGGCGGCCGCCGCTCGCCGGCCCTTTGTTGGCCCCGCCGAAGACTTCCGGCCTGGCGAGTCCAACTCGGCGGAGGAAGTTGCGAGAAAAGTGGGCGCCGACTTTTGGCCGCCGAGCGAAGGGCAAAAAGTCATTAGCTCGCCGCTCGAGCCGTTGGGAGTGGCGCATTTTGCTTAGTTAGCCGCTTTTGCCTCCTCAGATTGATCGATTTTGTCGCTCTGAGCTCCCATTCGAGCTCATAGTCTCCAAGTGCGGCTCTGGCGCCGCTAGGTTCGCGCACAAAGCGCGCTAATCAATTTGGCCGCCGCCGCCGCCTTCGCTCTGGTCAGCGGAGGTGGACAGAGGGCCAGCTAGCGCCGCCTGGCCGCCGCTCAACGAAGCTCGCGCAAGGAAAGCTCGCGCGCGCTTCGGGCGGCCGCTCAGAGGCAGGCCCGTTTATTTATCATGATCATCAGTGTCGTCATCGGCGCCGCCGTTAGCGCCAAACTCCCCTTGGACTGGCCGGCCGAGGGCGAGTTTACCTCCGGAGCGGAAACGGGAAGTCGAATCAAAACTTGATTGCGCTAATGATTCTTGGCCGAGTGGGCGCGCTTGTTTGCGCGCTCGCTCGCCCATATTAAATTCTGCCGGCTCCTCTCGCAGCGGCCGGCCGCTAATCACGCTCGGCCGACCAAACAAACTGGCCGGCCCGACCGAGCTTGGCCGCCGCTCGTTATTAATAAAATAATGATTTAAACCTGGCCCCTGCACCTGCGAGCTCGAGATCGGGCGAGCGGAAATAGCTTGGCGGCGGCGGCGGCGGCGGCGGCTACTAGAGGCGAGAGGCGGAAGATGGGCGGCGAGCGGCGCCCATTAGGGGCGCAAGTGGGGCACAAATCATGCGGCCGCGCGATAATTGCGCCGCCGAGAGACAAGTGATGCCGCTCATGTAATTCAATTATCGCCGCCACTGACGCTGGCCAGCCGAGCGCAAGCGACAAAGTGTCGCCCGGCCTCCTGCTCGAGATTTGCGCCGAGAGCGCGCAAATTGAAACCAATCAATTGAAATAAGAGCGAACGAGCGGCCACCACATTTCCATTCCATCTTTTGGCCGCCAACTTGGCGCCGCTTCCTCTTCCGGCCGATAATTGATCGGCGGCCGAGTCAGGTGGGCGCCCGCTGGCGCCGCCTGGTTGTCGCGCGCGCCCGCCGCTGATGATGATAGATTGAGCTGGCTGGCCGGCGAGTTTTTGTCCGCGCGCTTTGTTGATTTTTCACCCAACTGGCGCCAGGTGACACGGGCGGCCAGCCAGCCAGCCCCAAGGCTCCGCGCGAAGGAGGAGGAGGAGGAGGCGGCGGCGGCGGCGCCAATGAATCCGGCCGAGGGGCAGCCGCGCGCACGAGATTCAAATCTGGCGCCAAGTTGATCTTGATTAATGGTGCTGGCGGGCGCCGCCGTCACCGGAAGCGAACAATAAACCCCCGCGCGCGCAGGAGCCAAAAAACCAATCTAAGCGCCCGGCTGGGCCAGGTTAATTGCTTGCGCCGGCGGCCGGCCAGCACTCGACTTCCTCCCGGCTCTTGTTTGTCGGCGCGGCCGGCGCCGCCGCCCGGCCAAGACTATGATGAATCGCGAGGTGATTGCGTTTTGTAAATTGCGCTCGCCGAATATATAGGCGACTTCCGCTCGCTTGCAACTCGGCGCGCGCAATTAGAAGTGCTCCTCCTCTCCTCTCCTCTCCTCGGCCGATTGGGGCGCCGCCCTGCGTCCGAGCGCCTCGTTGCGCAATTAGTTGGCTCCAATGGAGCGCGCGCTCTCCCGCCGGCCAAGTGCAGCGCCGAGATTGGAAGCGCAGAGGGGCCAGTTTGAGGCCCGAGCGCAAACAAACAGAGCCGAGATGATGGCCGATTGATTTATTCGGAGCCGAGCGCTCCACTCGGCCGCCTGCCTGGGCCAGTTTTCATTCAGGTCATGCGCCCCAAACTGGCCCAATAATTACCGGCTGGCCGCGGGAAGCCAGCGCAATTGCGTTATTGATTAGCCAGCAAGGACGAGCGTGGGCGCCGAAGGTCCAGCTGGGCGCGGAGGCCGATTGTTTATTGAACGAGCCGCCAGGCTGATAATTGTTTTTTCGCCTTTGGCGGCCGGCCGGCCGGCCATCCATTAGCACGTAGAGCGGCTTGGCGGCTTGGCGGACCCGGTGGCGCCACCTGGCAGCGGCCGGGCCAAGCAGCCCCGGCCGCTCATTACGTGCCCAAATCTCGGCTCCAAACGCTTGTTTAGATAATTCTCAGCAAAGTTCGCCCCGAGCTTGCAATCAGGGCTCCCCGGCTGCGTGTTGTCGGCCAATATAGGCGCGCCCGGTGCATCCGGTTGGAGTGGGCCGCGCGCGCGAGTGTAAACGCTGATCAATTTTGCATAGTCGACCCAAGTTGGACGTGCAGCTAGCGGCTGATTGCGCACTCGCTCGGCCTCGAGTGGCGTGTGATTTAAAACTGCATGTTGGTCCGTTCAGCGTTCGCAAGCTCGAGTTTAGATTTGACGGCCCGATAACGAGTGCTAGCGGCCAACTGGCTGGCGCTCTCTCGGGCCCAAGAGGGGCCGGGCAGCGCCGAGCCAGGAAGCCAATGATTGGCTCGCGAGAGGCGCAACTCTAAGGGCTTCGGCGTTTTCATAAATCTGCCCGCGCGCTGAGTGCACGAACAGGGGAGGCTCGCTCAGCGCGCGCCGAGCTTGCTAATGTTGTTGGCCAGGTTGGCTCGCTGACATCCTGTGACTAATGCAATTGTTTCGTTCGCCTCCATTAGTACTTGGCTTGCATTTGTGCGCAAACAGCAGCAGCGGCAGCGCCGGCAACAGTGAGCGCAAAAGCTTGTTCGCCGCGCAAATTGCGCCCGGCCGACGGAGTTGGCGGCGCGAAATGCGCAAACGGAGCGGCGCGAGTCTAATTGTGGCGCGCAGTGGGCGCGCTAATTGGCGGCCCGCGCGCACGCCGCCCCTATAAGCGCGCGAGAGGAGCGGGTTATAGAGCGCGCGGCCGGCGCAGGCGGGCGGAAATGAAGCCAGCCAGCCAGCCAGCCGAAATCAAAATATAACATCCAAGAATCGATTTCCCAGCCTCGATGGGAAATGTTTATTCAAGTTTGGGGCTGCTGGCTGCCGAGTATAGAGTTGGTTCCCTTTGGGGCTGCCAACTTCCTGCCTTGCGTAATCATGGCGCCGTCATCATGCAAATCATATCATTTTTCTCAATTCAATTCGTTGAAAATTTCTTCATTCGTGCATAACATCCATTGTGTTTGGCTTCCTCCATTTGGGACTCCAGTTGTGTTGTTATTACAGCACTGGGCGCGGATCTTGTGCACGCGCCCAGTGCTGCGCCGGCCGCGGCTTTCCGGCGCCCAGAGTTGGGAGTTGAGAGTTTTCAGCGGGCCGACTTTTGTTGCTCAGCTCGCATTTTAAACGGAAAAATCGGTAGATCGCATTTCATCATCATTACTGGGCCAGCAGTTTGCGCGCTCACAATCAGGCGCAAAGTGTCGCCCAAGCAAGCAACTGAAGCAAACCAAAAGGGAGCAAAAAGCTGGCCAGAAATCCGATCTTGGTTGCCCGGCGGCCACGCCCACTGGGCAGCGGCGCAACTTCCGGCCGCGCGACAAGTTGGCCGTCGGAGGGGCCGAGCCAGCTGCTGCTGCCGCTGCCGCCGCCGCCGCCGCTGGCTCCAGGGCCGCCAATTAACCTGGCCGCGCTGCGATCTGTATCGGTGAGTGACCCAGAGTCACGAGTTGCGGCCCCTAATCGGATTTATTCAAAACTCGGCCGGCTCGCTTTTTAATGAAAAAAGCGGGCGGCCGGCTGCGGTCAGCGCGCAAACTGGACTTCCCGGCGCCGTTGGATTGGATTGGATTGTATTGGATTACGCAAGGAGTCAGCGGCCATCGATCACACGCACGATCGACATTGGGCCTGGAGTCCAATTTTGCACACAACGTTTTGGCCATTTGGAGGCTCGGCGCGACCGGCGGCCAAAAAGTTGATTGATTTTCAAAATCTCTCCAATGCGTTTTGTTTGTTTACTCGGCCATTGCGAGTTTTGTTTATTCCCGGCGGAAGGGCGCCGAGTGCGCGCGAGCGCAACATAACGGTCCAGGGAGGAAGCGGCGCGGCCAGGAGCGCGCGCTGAACTCTGGCCGCGGGTCGTGCGGTGTTGGCGCGCGCGCGCGGCCGGCTCGTGCGAGCGGCGCCCCTTGCGCAACCAGCGAGCGCGGTCGGCGGCGCCAGGACATCTTGCGCCTCCAGGTTCGAGCGCGGCAGCTGGCGCTGGAGTGGCCGCCGGCCGGCCGCGATCAACATGTGTCTGGGGCGACAAAAGTGGGGCCGCGGCGCGAGTCGGCGCCGTTAGATCGCGAGCGCCGATAATGAAGCCAGCCAGGTGCTCTCGTTCCGCTGCTCCTTTGTGTTGCTGCTCGCCTTTGTGGCGGCGCCGGCGCCGCCGCTCAAACTGCAACTCCCACTGCAGCCGCCAGCCCTTGGAGGCGAGAGAGCGAGCGCTCGCTGTTCGCGGATGAATGCAAATTTTACAAAACCCGCTCCAAGTCTGGGCCGGCGCAAGCCTTGCCCTTTTCCTGCCAATTTATCACCAACCCGGCGACCCGAAATTAAATGAACTCACATCAATTCAAATTACCGGCGAATGTTGCGCTGCCGCCGGCTGAGTTGGCGCAGAACTCGCGCAAGATTTGCGCCACCGCCACCGCCAACAACAACAACAGCAACGACAACGAGGCCAACCCTTGCGCCAGCCTGGAGCCGGAAGCGGCGAGCGAGCGCGTTGCGCAGAAAATCAATTACGCCTGAAGCGGCGAACGGGCGCTCGCCATGCTCCATTGATTGGGCCGGAAGTGGGAGGCAAGAGTTGGAGCGGCCGCATCCGCGCTGATGATGATAGATGGAGGCTGCGCCCGCCACCTATAAGCGGGCGGCGCCATTTGTTGTCAATTAGTTGGCGAATGCAAGGATGCGCTTATAGGAGGAGCGCGGGCGCTAATTCGCGGGCTTGCGCGCGCGCGCATCTGCCTGTGGAAGTGGCAGCTCCGGCGGCGCTGTCAGCGGCACTCGCGGCTGGCGAGCGCCCGCTCGCCCCAACGGACCTGCCGGCGGAGGGGAGGCGCGCGAATCAAATCTACATTTCAAGCTGGAGTTGGCGCCAAGTGGGGAGCCAGTTTTAAGAGATTTAAAAACAATCCAACTGCCAAGTTGGAGCGCAGAGGCGCCGGCCAGCAGTCGCCCCTCCCTGATTGGCGGCCCATTTTGCTGGCCGCCCACTCGCCGCCGGAAGTGGCGAACGCAACCAGCTTGCCACGTGCGTTTGATTGATTAGCGTGCGGCTGCGTGGGCTGGCGAGCGCGCGAGAATTGAATATTCATTTTTCGGGCCGGCCAGAGTTGGGCGCCGCAAATCCGGCGCGCGAATCCGATCGGCGGCCAGCTCGGAAACTCGCCGCTTGCACTGTCCAGACTAAACTAGATTAAGGCGCCCTCACAGCTCGACTGGCCGCGCGTTAATTCATCGCCAATCCCAAAACTATATCGGCCGGCGTGGCCAGTTTATCTTGGCGGCCGGCCGCGCGCGCGCGCTCGCCCCTTTATAGGGCCTCGCCGCGCGGCCAGATAATTACACGGCCAAGCGAGTGTGTTTGGCCAGCCTATAGCAGATAAGCCGCTTGCATCTCGGCGGCGTCGCTTTATTATAAGTTAAAATCGTCCATCATGATTGTGGGCGCTGGGCACTTCCGGCGGCCAAGTCATGATTTAAAATATGTAATTTTTCTCCCGGCGCCAAGACTGGAGCGCGAATTTACATTTGGCCGGCCGAGCTGAGGGCGGCAGTTTGGCGGGCGCTGGCCGGGCAGCCAGATTGCAGGTGGCCAGTGGAGCGGATGGACGGGCAGGACGATTAGGGGCGGCCAGCCGGCCAACCGGCCAACCGGCCAGCCAGCCAGCCAACTAGTCCGCCCGCCAACCACTAACGACGCCCGCCGGCCAGATACAATCGGCGCCTATATGGAGCCGGCGGGTCCGCTGGCCGACGATTTGATTATCATGCCGGACGTAATGAGGTTGCCGAAACCCTCCTGGTGCGAAAAGGCGTAGCCTGACCTAATGGAGCGCCGGCTCTTCCTGGTGCTCGAGCGGCGCCTCAGTTGCGGCTCGACGGGTTTAGCGCGCCGCCTTGAGATGCGCTGGATGTGGCGACACCTGTCGGCCAGTGTGGGCTCCACGTCCAGCTTGTAGAAGCGGTAGGCCACCACTGGCACCAGCAGCACCACAAGCACGAGGAAGAGCGTGAACCAGAAGAGCGGGGTGCTGAGCGCCTTACGGAAGACGCCCAAGTATTGGGTGCGGATGAGCCGGCTGTTGAAGATGAGCGTCATGGCGAAGAAGAAGGCAACGCTGCCCCAGATCACAATGTGGTTGAAGACCGTCCAGTAGGAGGTGTCCAGTGCTGCTTGCGCCGTCACCACCACAACCAGGTTGGTGCTCACAACGCAGCCAAACAGTTCGTGGCTGTCCAGGTTCACGCCCTCGGAGTCGACCGCCTCCATGAAGGCGCCGTAGGTGACGAAGAAGGTCGTGAAGGAGGTGACGATTCCCTGTACGACGCTCTTCATGAACTCGTACTTGTTGAAGAGGAGATCCATGTGTCCTGGCGTGTAGAGGAGCGGATACTTGGTTGAGAAGCGGTCGTTCACGTCCTGGTCGAAGATGCCGAGCGCCAGCACCGGCAGCGAAGTGTAGAAGACGTTGTAGAAGGAGATGAAGATTGGATCGAAGAGGGTCTAGGGCGGCGGGTTAGTCGGTTAGTCGGTGGCGGTGCCGCTGCTGCAGCGAGCCGTCGACGGAAATGTGAAGTGCACTCACCTGGGCGGAGAAGCCGCAGAAGAAGGCGTACCAAAGGTTGCAGAGGGTGAAGGAGAAGTTCTTGTAGAAGAAGTAGCGGAGGAACTTGCACATGCGGAAGTAGGACCAACGGCCGTGGACGAGGAGCAGGCGCTCGAGGTAGGAGAACTGGGCGATTGAGAAGTCGCTGGCCAACACCGCCTGCATGCCCTCCTGGCCGCTTATTCCAACGCCGATGTGCGCCATCTTGAGCATGGACACGTCGTTGGCTCCATCGCCAATGCTCAGCGTTATCACCTTCTTGTGCCGCTTAACCAGATCCACGACCAGCGCCTTCTGAAGCGGAGTGACGCGGCAACAGATGACCGACTTGCACTGGCAGGCGACGGCCAGGAAGAGCTCCTCCCGGTTTGGACAGAGTGCGTGGGCCAAACTGTGCCCATTGATAACAAGTGCAAAGCCGCCGTTTGGGTCGCCAGTGCCGAGCGGCGTTCGGCTCGGAGTTGCTCGGCTTGGCGTCACCGAGCTTGGGTTTGGTTCGTCCAGGTTGAGCTCGTCGGCGGGCGTGGCTGGGCCGTCGACGTTGATGGTGTAGACTGGAGTGTTGTTGTTTTGGTCCTCCAGTGGCTGGCTTGCAAGTCTTTGGTGTCTCTGCATGGCGACGGCCCTCGGCAGCTCCTCGCTGGCGGCCCCATGGGCGGGCGAGGAGGAGTTGCGGCCGCCAGCCTTTAGCCGGCGGCCAGACGGATCGTAGAGGACAGAGTTTGAGCCGAGCTGGAGGACGTTCAGGTTGTTCAAATTGGACTGGCTGGACGAGGAGAGTCCGGCGCGACTCTCGCGGGTTCGCTTGCTGGCCGCTGGAGGGCGCCTCTTGCGCGAGCGCGGCGACTGGCGCCCAAACTGCTGAATGCGGAGCGTTTTGTTTATCTGCTTTTGGCACTTCCTTAGCTGCTTGTCCACCTCCTCTGGATAGCAGCCGTCAACCACGAAGATGTCGCACATTTCGTCGTTCAGAAGCTCGCACGAGTAGCCAATGTTGATTGCAGTCTCCTGCTTGTCGCCAGTAAGCACCCAAACCTTTATGTTTGCCGCGATCAGGTTTGCAATGGTCTGCGGCACGTTATCCTGCAGCTTGTCCTCGATTGCGGTGGCGCCGAGCAGCTGGAGGTCTTGCTCGATTTCCTCGTAACACCTGTCCACCTTCTCCTCGCGCTCCTCGATGCTGGTGACGGCCTCGTGGAACTGGCGCTGCCACCTGGCGTAAACATCCTCCTCCAAGTCCTTCTTGGCCAGACACAAGGTTCGCAGGCCAACGCCGGCAAAGTGCTCCAAATGGTCCGTTGTAATATCACGCACCCGGTTCGAGGTGGCGCCTTTGCCCAGGTGCTCGAATATCACAGAGTCGGCGCCCTTGCAGTAGAGAGTGAGCTTTCCCTCGGGCCCGCGAACAATCACAGACATGCGCTTGCGAACGTTGTTGAAGTCTAGAATTGCAAGCAGCTCGTAGGTCTGCTTCCTGCCGAGCACCTCGATCTCAATGGTGTTCGAGGTTCTGTTCTTGAAGACGAAGCCGAAGTTCCTGGCCGCCGCAGAGAGGGCGGCCTCGTCGGGCGACTGCGCCTGGTACTCTAAGCGGCCGTTCTTCTCCTCCGACATGACCGTGTGGCAGAGGGCCAGGAGGATGAAGAACTCGTGCACCTCGCTGTTTGAGGCAAGCACCTGTTCGAGCAGGGTTGAGTCGTAAAACTTGAAGCTTTGCTCGTAGAAGCTCGGATTGTGTTTCGAGAAGTCGATCGGCTCGAAGAGGTGCTCGTTTTCGCCCGTCACGTCCACCATCTCGCCGCTAGCAAAATCCTTCACCTCCCCATAGAGGCGCCCGTTGATGGTGCACTTGTTGAAGGTCATCAGGTTTTGCGTGAGAGTTCCAGTCTTGTCCGAGAACACGTACTCAACCTGGCCGAGCTCCTCGTTCAAGGTGGTGGTTCGCGCCTTTGCGTAGGCCTCCTTTGGCGCGTAGAACATCTTCTGGTCGAAGTCGATCAGCAGCGACTGGCAGTAGCGGATAACCTCGACGCTCACGTAGAGCGAGATTGGCACAACCGTGTTTAGCACAATGAGGTAGCTGAAGAAGGTTAGAATGGCGGTGATGGTCGCCCCAGACAGATTGTCGGCCGGAATGAAGGCTTCGCGCGGCAGGAAGGCGCCAATGAAGTGGCGGCCAGAGATGAGCTCCCAGATTCCGCAGGCGAGCGAGCTGAACAGGCACATCGTTAGCAGGGCCAATACAATGCCCATTATGAGTATGTTGAGCAAGCGGTCAGATTTGGTCCGTTTGAAGATTGTTTTGCCGCTGTTTTGCATCAGCTTTGTGTCTCTGCCCGCAAACACGACCAGCCCGAAGCACCACTTTGTGTTGCGCAAAATGCAACCCCTGAGCAGCATCTTCTCGTTGTCGATGGCGTACTTTTGCTCGCGCCAGAAGAGCGTCCCCTCGAACTTGGTCAGGTTGTTGTTTGGGGCCTCGCAGATGATTTCGCCTGGCGGCAGGTGGAGTTGGTGTGGGGTTAGTGGGCCGCTTTGCTGCCGGCTGCTCGATGGGCGCAAACTCACCGTCGAAGGAGGCCAGGGCTGCAATGTCGTCGCTCAGGGCCGCAGTCTCAGCCAGCGACTGGCGGCACTTGAGGTTTGTCTCGCTGGCAGACGAGTGGCTGGTTAGTGCGAGGGTTTGGGCTTGCTTCTGGCAAAGGGCGCTGAGGAGCACTCACCCGTCTAGCTCGGCCGTCTCCACGAAACAGAAGCCGTTCGGCTCGCTTGTGGACAGGATCATGAGGTCTGCCTGTTGGTGGGGAGTTGAGTGTTAGTTTTGAGTTTGCTTGCTCGCCGGGCGCCAGGCGCTCAACTTACGGCAACGAACTGGTCGCTCTCGATGCGGATGATGTCGCCAACCTTGACCTTGTGCCAGGGTTCTCGCACCAGGCGGCCATCTTGGAGGAGCTCCGAGAGGCGGTTGTTGACCTGGTTGTCGCTCTGGTGGCGGCAAATGTCATCGTGCGCGTCCTTGATGCCTGTGATTGCGAGCACCACGATCAGCGGCACCGCAGTCGTGATTGGAGTGAGCGAGGAAATCTGGGGGATGAGCTGGAGGATGAGGAGACAGAGGAAGTAGGTGTTTGCGAGTCGGCGGAATTGTTCGAACAGGTTCAGCGGCAGGAAGGTGAGCAGCGAGTACTTTGAGGTCTTGATGTAATTGTCGGCGTAGTTGAACTGACTGTTGGCCAGGTAGTCGTTGGCCTTAATCCTGCGCCGATTCATCGCCGGGCTGTTTGCTCGGCCAAGTCGGCCGCTCGCCGCCGCCGCTCGTTGTCACTCGCTATCTCGCTCGAGCATCGGCGGCCGGGAGCGGCGTTGCGCGCGGGGGGCGAGCGCCACAAAGGGCAACCTTGGCCGAGATGCGCGCTCCAGGCGCTAGGGACGCGCGCAAGCCGGCACACCGACACCAGCTGGCCCAGTGACAGTCTCGCCCAAAACAACAACAACTCCTTCAAATGACGACCGACTGTCCGACTGAACTCAACTGAACTCAACTAAACTAAACTCAACGCAACTCAACTGAACGGGACTTGACTCGGCCGATCGCAGCTTGAGGTGTTTGCGGTTTCTCAGCGGCGAGCGGGGAGAAGCTCGGGCTGGCGGCCCCTTGGCATTGTCGCGCCAATCCAGTTAACCTTGGCGGCTCTCGCACAAACTGGGTCGCTCGCTCGCTCGCTCGCAACACTCGACTCGCAACTCGCGCGCTCTGGGCCGAGATCGGCCTCCAAGTGTCGCGCACTCGCCTGAGCCAGCAATCAAGCCTCAGCCCGGGGAGCCAGGCTCACCTCTCTCGGCCCGATGGACTGTTTGCGTCGGCGGGGTTTGTTTAATGCGGAGTCTCCATTTCATTGCCACTCAGCACTTGGCGCTCGGCGGCCGACTGTGCGGCTGGAGCTGGAGCTGGAGCTGGAGCCAGAGCAAGGCAGCCGCCAACGGCGCCCAACACCTGCGGCCGGCCAGCGAAAGGGGCGACCCAATTTCTATGTTGATTCAGAATCCCATCGGCGGCTTCATTTTTCCTATCCGCTCATTAACTCGCGCGCTGTCCGCCTTTCGGCCGGCCGCACGCAACTCGCCGCCCCCAGCGAGCGGCGCCGGCCGCTGAGCTCGGCGGCCGCGATTTGCGCCCGACGGCCGACCAGCGCTGGCCGGCATAATCTCATTAATGATTGGCCCCCGAAAATGGGGCCGCCGAGTGGGGCGGACAACTGGGTGTGACTGGAAACGCGCGGCAGGGATGGGGCCTGGATGCGCAAATCTTGATAGGCGCCGGCGCGCAGGCACAGCGGCAGGGGCGGCCTCACGCGCGCTCGCCGCCTTCATTTGCATGGGCGCCAGTGTGTGTGTGCGGGCGGGCGGGCGGCGCACCTGGCCGAGCGGAGGCTCGCAGGTCGGCCAGCCGCTCGCGCCCCACTCGCTGACCCTGATTGAGGCAACTCAAACTCCACTTTGCGCCGCTCACATTTGGCCAGCCCGCTAATGGCGACTCGGCAGGTCGGCCGCCTTGGCAGTGGGAAGGAAGACGGCAAAGGTGTTGCCGGCGAGCTCGGCTGCGACGTGCGCGTTGCCCGCTCGGCTGCTCCTCCCAGGCAAACTTGGGAGGCTCACAAAGGTCCAACTTGCCGCCCGTTGGCCAGTTGGAGGTGGCAGATGCTCGAGTCCGTCCCTTTCTGGCTGGCGGGTGGAGCTGACTGCTGGGCCGAGCGGCGGGGGCGGCTTTTGGCGGCCAGGCTGCCGGCAGAGCCACCTGGCCGCGGCCGGCGGCACTAGGGGCCGAGCTCGCCGGTCAACTCCGGGTCCTGCGCGACGATTGGACGGAGCGAGACTTGGGCGCCAGCTGCAGCCGCGAACTGGGGCGGCGTTCTTGAACTCCGGCTTGGGGCGAAACTCGAGCGGTGATTGGGGGCGGCGCGCTCAGGGTGGCCGGTCGCCATGGAGACTCGGCGAGGGGAGGGCGCCAATTGGGTTGGCGGCGCAGCTGCGGCCAAGAGTTGGCCAACAGGGCCGCTCGTTGCCAGAGGGATGCGAGCGCCAGTTTGTCTTGGGCGGTCAGCGCCGATAGGGAAGAAGTAGAGCGAGCTGTCCGAGGGGAGATGCGATCAGGTGGGTCGAGTTTTAGAGCGGCCAGCTAGCAATGCGAGCTGCGGGCGACCAGGATGGGCGGTTGCAACTCAAGCGCGGGCGCCGTTAGAGCCTTGGAGAGCCGGTGCGCCGGCCAGAGGCGCAGAGGCCGCTCAACAAGCTCCAGCTCCTCAACTTCCTCCAGCGGCTCGCTCAGTGCGCCGGCCGCCGCCGCCGCCGGCCAACCAAGCAGGAGCCAACTCGAGCCGCCCCAAGCGGACTGCGGCCGCTCGCAAAACGGGGACGACGGGCGCGAGCTTGGCGCGCGGCCGCCGAGCGAGCGACTGAAGAAGCTTAAAGGTGGGTAGAGGTTTGAGGCTTGTGACGCCTCCGATGAGTCGTGCGAATGCTCCCAATCCAGTGGCCGCTCGGCCGCCGACTTTGCC